>OBLI01001653.1_pt1 | contig 21048 bp, 23 predicted proteins | sample 1519701 | NCBI WGS metagenome assembly OBLI01 (sample SAMEA3663005, study PRJEB22513) | pig gut metagenome | biome: pig gut; feature: pig-associated habitat; material: faeces | place: France | collected 2012
CCTAACTCCCCCGCTAGCTTGCTAGGCACAAGCCCCCCAAAGCCCACAAGTGCGTTTATTAGCGTGGTTTTACTAGAATCGCACTCGCTAGCACAAGCCCTTAAAAACTCCTTTATATCGCCACAAAATACACGGCTGTGTTTTACATTTTTTGCTAATTTTTTATCTTTTATAAAAACTAGCTTTGGCGCAAAGTCTTTAATCTGCGCATTTAAAAGCTTGTAGTTTGACGCGCAGGCTAGGGCTATTACGCTAAGTCCATACTCCCCGGCTAGGCTAAGGGCGTTTTTGCCGATGCTGCCGGTGCTTCCTAAGACTATCAAGCAAGCACCACCAACATAGCAATCGCACCAAAGAAAATCGCATCAAAGCGGTCAAGCACGCCACCATGCTCGCCTAAAATCTTGCCGCTGTCTTTGACATCGCTAAGACGCTTTAAATAACTCTCAAACAAATCGCCAAACACACCAAACACACACGCTAGCACGCTAGCACCAAGTGCTACAAAAAAGCTAACATCTACAAAAATACTAGCATAAAGCGCGCCTACAAAACTACCCAAAATAACGCCAGCCAAGGCACCTTGGATGCTTTTGTTTGGACTTGCTGGGCTTAATGAGCGCAAGATATCAGGCTTTTTAAGGCGCAAAATTTTGCCACAAGCAAAGGCTGCTGTATCGCTCGTGGCTACGGTGATCACAAGCCAGACAAGGCAGAGCATGCCACACTCGTTTAATAGCGCAAATAGCGCAAAAACAGGCGCAGCTGGATAAAGAAAAGGCAAAATCAGCTTTGGTTCAGGGCTTTTTACAAAAGCTACGCCGCCAGCTACAAGGCAGAGCATAGTAAGCATAGCAAAAAGTGGATTTAAAAAGATTGAAAAGCTAAAAAACACAAGGGCTATGATGATTAAAAACTTTTGATTTAACCCATAAAGCGGCAAACTCTCATACATCGCCACGCATAAAAGCAGGGCAAAAACTGCGAAGTTTAGCCAAAAGCTATCAAGCACAACAAGCACGCTAAATGCTATTATAAGCAAGGCTGCGACTATTATTCTATTAAGCAAAGAAGTAAACATCTTTAAAACTTTCTTTATTGATTTTTTAGGGGCTGATTTTAGCCAAATTTTGCTTAAAAATCAGCTTTTTGCTCGGTTTTTATCACTACAATTGTGCGAGAAATAATGTCGTGTAAGGCTCTTTTGTCCTTGCGAAAAAAGGCTATTATCGTCCCGCCAACTACAAAAAGCATCACAAAACAAATATAACGCAGCAAATACTGATGAAAGGCTGCCTTTTTGCCGCTACTATCAACTGCGTAAATGCCTTGGGCTTTGTATCCAGGACTTGCGGCAGTTTTGGCAAAAAACAGCGATTGAATCAGCCCAAAAACAGCCCAAAGCACAAAAATCGCAAGCTGATTTTGCTGAAAATCATCTTTGCCATTTAGCACGATATAAGCAGTAAAATAAAGTAGCGGCGCAGCTATTAAAAACATATCAATAATAAAAGCTTTAAAGCGCAAAATAAGTGGGGCTGGTTTTGCTTTTTGACTTGATTTTGGGCTGTTTTGCGTGCTTTTGGTTTTGTTCATTTTAGCCCTTTGAAATGGTTTTAAAAATCTAGAATTCCTAGGATTTTAATGCTAGGAATTCTAGATTTTGCTTTTAGGGAATTCTAAAATTTTGCTTTTAGAAATTCTCGTTTTATTGCTAAGAATTCTAAATTTTGCTTTTAGGGAATTCCAAATTCCATTTTAAGAATTTCAATTTTGCTTTTACGGAATTCCAAATTCCGTTCTAGGAATTCTAAACTCTATTTTAAGAATTCTAAATTTTTATTCTAGGAATTTTAAATTTCATTTTAGGAATTCTAAATTCCATTTTAAGAATTCTAAATGTTTATTAAAAAGTCCTAGGAATTCCAATTTTGCTTTTATGGAATTCCAAATTCTATTTTAGGAATTCTAGATTTTATTCTAGGAATTCTAGATTTTAGTTGCCACGGCTTCCTGGTTTTACAGCCTTAGATCCACTTTTACACAGCGGACACTCATCAGGCGCAAACATAGCAAAACCAAACTCGCCAAGGGCAAAAAATGGCTTATCGCTAGGTAATTTGGCATTTGGAGCTGGATTTTCTAAGCCACCCACCATTTTACAAAAACCCCTACTTGCTAAGGCAGCATATCCTACTACCTCTCCGCCAAGGCTTTCAATGATTTTTGCGCTCTCCACTGCTGAGCCACCAGTTGTTATCACATCTTCGCAGATGATGAATTTCTCGCCCTTTTTTACCTCAAAGCCACGGCGCAGAGTCATTTGCCCATCCACTCGCTCTGTAAAAATAAAGCGCTTGCTACCAGCGCGAGCTAGCTCATATCCAGCTAGAATTCCGCCAAGCGCAGGCGAACACACACTCTCAAAGCTAATCCCAGCATTTTTTATCACGCTAAAAAGCTCATTAGCTAGCTTGCTAGCCAAGGCTGGGTCTTCAAGTACTTTTGCGCTTTGTAAATAAAACTGCGAGTGATTGCCGCTACTTAGCAAAAAATGCCCTTCTAAATACGCTCCAGCCTCTTTATAAACACTCTCTAAGTTCATATTTTCATAAGCTCGCTTTCTTTATGCGCTACAAGCTCATCTATTTTTTCTATGAACTTATCAGTTAGCTTTTGGACATCGTCATAGCCACGCTTGATTTCATCTTCGCCCATGCTTTTATCTTTTTCTATTTTTTTGATTTCATCATTTGCTTCTTTGCGAACATTGCGAACTGAAACCTTGGCTTTTTCGCCCATTGCTTTGGCTTCTTTTGCGCTTTTTTCTCTATCTTCTTTTGTCATCGGTGGGAAAAAGAGCTTCACGCACTCACCATCATTTGTAGGATTTACGCCAAGATTTGCCGCTGCTAGCGCGCTAGTTATATCTTTTAGCATTTTTTTCTCCCACGGAGTGATAGCTATGGTGCTAGCATCTGTTGCAAGCACGGTAGCTACTTGATTTAGCGGGGTTGGCGTGCCGTAGTAGTCTACTGTGATATGATCTAAAATCGCAATATTTACCTTACCAGAACGCAGCGTGCCAAAATCACGCTTTAGAGCCTCTAAGCTTTTGTTGCCGTGTTCTTCTTGGTTTTTTAGTATTTGTGCTATCATTTTTTATCCTTATTTTGTGGCATTTGTATCAGTGGTGTTTGCATCAGCACCTGGGGCTATAGATGTTTGATTTTCATCCACAGCTTGTGTTTGGTTTGTATCCATCACAGGCGCAGCTGGCGCATCGCTAATAGGCGCAGCCGGTGCAGCATCAGGCACTAGAGATTTAAACTCTTTACTTTGCGTAAGAGACCCGCGCAAGCTTTCATTATATGTATAGCCAAGTGCGATAGTATTTAAGATAAAGAGCGCACCCACTAAAAAGGTAAACTTAGCTAAAAAGCCAGCTGGTCCTTTTGCGCCAAAAAGGCTTTCATTGCTACCAGAATACGCACCAAGACCGATAGAACTTGACTTTTGTAGTAAAATCGCAATAGTTAGCACGATAGCAAAAACAAATTGTAAAACCAAAAATAAAGTACTCACGGCAAAACCTTTTATTTATTGTTATTTAGTGCGCCTAAAATGTGAAGTAGCGATATAAATAGATTTAGTATATCAAGATATAGCGAAACTGCTGCTAGTACAGGGCTATCATATGCGCCACGAATGATGTTTTGGGTATCATATAGGATATAACCGCTAAAAATCAAAGCACCTGCACCAGAAACAGCAAGGCTAAGCATAGAACTACCTACGAAAATATTAATTAGTGATGCTACTACAATTACGATTAAAGCAATAAATAAAAACTTGCCCATTGCGCTAAAATCACGCTTGGTATTCATAGCAAATACACTAAGTCCGCCAAAAGCCACTGTTGTCATCAAAAAGGCTTGTGTGATAACATTTCCCATACCTGCACCGATATAGCGAGCAAGCGTAGGACCAAGAACAAGTCCACTAATGAAGGTAAAAGCAAAAAGTAAGATTAAAGCTAATTTTGCGTTTTTTCTAGCATACATAAGCCCAAAAAGACAAGCAAACTCAGCAATAACTGCTATCCAATAAGCCCCACCGCTTAGCAAAGATGCGCTATTTGTACCGATATACGCACCAGCTGTGGCAGCTAGCAAGCTAGCAGCTAGTAGTTGGTAAGTTTGTTTTACAAATGTAGCTCTTGCGCTTGTTGCTTCTCTTTGTGCGCTTTGTTCAAAAGCACCACCAAATGCGCTGCTCTCATAGTTGTTTTGAGGCATATTTCTATTGTATAGACTCATTTTTACTCCTTTGATTTTTTTAGGGCTATGAATTTAGCAGAAATTTCTAAATTTTTGGTTAAAAAATCTAGAATTCCTAGATAAAACGCTAATAAAACACTAGGAATTCTAGAATTCCTAGTATAATTTTGGCTCGTCTTTGCTCCAATCAAAATATCTAATGCTAGCAGTGGCGATTGCACCAAAGCCATCGCCAGTGCCGATAAAGCCCATTTTCTCCATTGTTGTAGCCTTGATATTTACAAAATTTTGCGCTAGTGCTAGGGCGTCTGCTACATTTTTTCGCATTGCTTCTTTGTGTGGAGTGATTTTTGGCTTTTCGCAAAGTATGGTTATATCAGCATTTATTATCTCAAATCCATAGCTTTTTACCACCCTTACGCACTCACGCAAAAGCCCCGTAGAATCAGCCCCTTTAAACTTTGGATCATTATCAGGAAAAAACTCGCCTATATCGCCAAGGGCTGCTGCACCAAAAAGCGCATCGCACAAAGCATGTAGTGGCGCGTCCCCATCACTGTGAGCTAAAACGCCTTTATCGTGAGCGATTTTAACACCACAAAGCGTAACAAAATCGCCTTCTTTAAAGCGGTGAACATCAAAACCATGCCCGCTAAAAACCCTGCTAGTAGGAGGGGCAAAACCAAGATTTTTAAGCTTTAAAAGGTCTTTTTGATAAGTTAGTTTAAAGGCGTTTTCATCGCCTTGCAGAGAGGCGATTTTGCCGCCCACAGCAGCTATTGCTGCGCTATCATCGTTATAAAACTCGCCTTTTTCTAGCGCAGATTTTAAAAGCTTGGTTTGTGAGAGTTGCGGTGTGCCAATAAGCCCTAGCTCGTCTCTATTTGCATGAGAGCCATTAAATATTATGCTATCAGCGCACTTTAATACAGGGACGATACAATCAGCCTTTTCTTTGCTCTTTATTAGTCTATTTACAAGCTCACTGCTAACCCCCAGCCTAGCAGCGTCCGTGCTCATCACAAAGGGCGTATCTACAAGAGCTAGAGCATTTTTTAAGCTCTCTTGTCTTGTAGCTCCACCTTTTGCGTAGCAAAACTCTGGGGCAAAATACTTCATGTGCTTTATCTCAGCCTCGCTGCCTACAATGATGATTTTTTCAAAATCAGCGTAGCTAGCAAGACGCCTAGCCAAAACTAGCCAAAATGGATCATCACCACTTCTAAGCCACTGCTTTTTTTGCGCTAAGCCAAAGCGAGTGCTATCCCCAGCCCCTAAAATAATTAGCGTTATATCTTTCATTTTATCCCCTTATTTTCTAGCTTTTATGCCTTTGCTTTCTATCTCATCTATTTCGCTTGAGTATTCTGGATTTTTGGCTTTTAAGTCTCTATTAAATGATGAAATAATCTTAGCATCGCTGTTAGCAGAGGCTGCATGAAGCGAGATAAAATCTAGATATTCTCTTGCGCTTGCTGGAATTTTGCCTGCGTTTTTAGCTGGGATTGTAAAATTGCCTACAAAATATCCGCTAAGTATGCCTAGATCGTCTTTTGATGGAGTGTTGTTTAGCATATGGCGATTAAGGTCTGCTATGCTTACATTACGACCCTTTAAAATCATGCTAATTACATTTATTTCATCTTTTGCTAGTAGATTTTTTAGCATTAAAATCACAGCTGTCAAAAAAGCCCCAAAAAGCATAAGCACCACAAAGCCGGCTGCGCCTAAAAATATAATCTTACTCATTTATTCCCCTTGCCCAAAGCCCTAGCTCATCAAGGCTAGCATGAGCGCACATATCGACCTTTATTGGACTTAGCGTGGCGAAGTTTTTGGTAATTAAAGTGATGTCGCAATCACCATTTTCTAGCGTAGCTACCACATCAGGCTCGCCTAGCCAGATATACTCGCCACCTCTTGGGTCAAAGCGTATATCAAGCTTGGTATCATAGTTTCGCTTGCCGGTTTTGGCTACTTTTAGCCCCTTAAAATCAGCCTTAGAACAAGCTGGGATATTTAGGTTTAAAAACTCTCTTTCTCCTAGCTTTGGAGGGAATTCTAGAATTCTTGCTGCTATATCACAGGTGATTTTACAGGCTAGGTCGTAGCTGTATTTTTCTATGCTGCCATTTTCGTAATACAGCGAACTAGCAAGTGCTGGTACTCCACGCAATACTGCCTCCATAGCCCCAGCGCAAGTCCCTGAGTAGCTGATATCCTCGCCTAAGTTTGCGCCGTGATTTACACCGCTAATTACTAGGTCAATTTTACCATCAAAAAGCTTTGAAAGCCCTACATACACGCAATCACTAGGCGTGCCGTCATGTAGGCTATAAATATCTTTTTCATGTTTTTTTAGCCTTAAAGGGTGGTGTAAGGTAATAGAGTGCGAACAAGCCGATTTTTGTAAATGCGGTGCTATTAGCCAGATATTTGCGTCTTTAAAACGCTCTTTTAGTGCTTTGTGTAATTCTCTAATGCCCTTTGCGTCGTAGCCATCGTCGTTTGTAAGTAGGATATTTTTCATTTCTTGCCTTTTTGTGTGGTATAATATCAAAAAAAGGTTAATCTATGAAAATTCTAGTCTCAGCCTTGGAGGCTTCTGCGAACTTACATCTCTCTCATGTGATAAAAGAGCTAGAAAAGCACGAGAAAATAGAGCTTTGCGGTATTTTTGAGCTTGAAGGTTATAGCGGGGCTTTACACAAAAGCAGCGAGTTTAGTGCAATGGGCTTTGTAGAGGTTTTAGGGCTAATTGCTAAGGCAAAAAGGGCTTTAAAAAAAATGGTAGAGCTTGCAAAAGACTGCGATACTGTGCTGCTAATCGACTCTCCTGCTTTTAACATGCCACTAGCTAAGGCTTTAAAAAAAGCAAATATAAAGGTAAACTACTACATCTTGCCACAAGTTTGGGCATGGAGAGAATATAGAGCTAAGATTTTAGCGCAAAACTGCGAAAATCTACTTAGCATTTTGCCCTTTGAGCGTGAGTATTTTGGAACGCCCTGTAAGTTTGTAGGACACCCACTTTTAGATGAGATAAAGGTAGAAAAAAGCAAGCAAAAAAGCGGAATAATTGCCTTTTTACCAGGTTCTAGGCGAAGTGAGATTGGGCGGCTTATGCCGGTTTTTAGAGAGCTTGCTAGTAAGCTAGAGGGCAGAAAAATCATCGCTGTCCCAGCGCAGCTAAAAGGCAAGGAAAGCGAGTATTACGGCGATACTAGCGGTTTTGAGCTAAGCTATGATGCAAACTCTCTTTTGGCGCAAGCTGATTTTGCTTTTATTTGTTCTGGTACAGCCACGCTTCAAGCAGCGCTTATTGGCACGCCTTTTGTGCTGTGCTACAAGGCAAAGGCGATTGATGTGTTTTTGGCTAGACTTTTTGTGCGAAAATTAAAGCATATCGGGCTAGCAAATATTATTTTTGATTTTCTTGGACAAGCTGCGCTTCACGCTGAGCTAATCCAAGATGAGGTAAGTGCGGCTACGCTTTTAGCTGCGTATAAAGACTGTGATACTAGCGCCTTTGCTAAGGGCTGCTTGGAGCTAAAAAAATATCTAAGCCACGGCGCAAGCGCAAATGTAGCAAAGATTTTGCTAGAAAAAAGCCACTAGGAATTCTAGAATTCTTAGGAAATTTATACTAGGAATTCTAGGTTTATTTTAGGAATTCTAGAATTCTTAGGAAATTTACACTAGGAATTCTAGATTTATTTTAGGAATTCTAGAATTCCTAGGAAATTTATACTAGGAATTCTAGGTTTGAGTTTATTTTAAGGCACTTCTAGCGGCTCAGGCTCGCTGTAAGGGAAGTGTGTGCCCATGACCTTTATATCTGGGTTTTTCTTAAAAACTTCTAAGATTTTTTTGCGTTCAGCCACAGCTGATTTTTTGTCTATATCATAGATGTGAGCGATTTCTGGGCGTTTGATTTGCACATCAAAAGCATATATCATATCAGCGATGTCATAAAACTCATCATTGAAGTTAAAAATCGTCATTCCAGGAGTGTGCCCTGGGACAAAAATCGGCTTTATGTTAGAATTTTTAGTAACTAGATTTTCTCCGTTCATATAAAATAACATGCGTTTTTTATACATATTTAGGCGTTTTTTGGTCTTATCATCGCCTTTTTTCATCCAGTATTCATACTCAGCTTTGTTTATGAGCAAAGTAGCATTGGCAAAAGTCGCTCCAGTCTCTCCAAGCCCACCGATGTGGTCAGGATGTCCGTGAGAGACCGCTACTTGCGTGATTTGATCAGGTTTTACACCTCGTTTTTTTAGCTCTGCTTTTAGCTTTGAAGTCGTGCTTGAAAGTCCAGTATCAATAAGCATGGTAAAATCAGGATTTTTTACTAGCACGACATTATATAGCCTTGGGTCAGTATCTTTTGAGTAAGTTTGCTCTATAAGCTGTTCATCGCTTGTATTTTCTGGGACTAGTAGATCAGGATCTACGCTAGCTTCAAGCAATGAAATTACATATATTTCATTATTGCCGATTTTTAGATCAGGTTTTATAGCAGGTTCTTCTGCCATACTTAGCGCAAAAAACAGCGCAACTAAAAATAATTTTTTTAACATTTTTATCCTTTTATTTTATGAAATAATTACCATCAAAACTAACAAGAGAGTATTTTCTCTCATCTCCAAGAGCTTTTGTCAGCTCATCAATGCTTAGGAATTCCAAACTATCAGCGCCTATATACTCGCAAATCTGGGCGCAAGTTTTCTTAGCACTTATTAGCTCATCGCGGTTTGGCGTATCTATGCCATAAACCTCAGGATGGCGAATTTGTGGGGCTGCGATTTTCATGTGAATTTCTTTTGCGCCTGCGTGACGAAGCATCTCTACTATGCGCTTGCTAGTTGTGCCACGCACTATGCTATCATCGATTACTACTATGCTTTTTCCTGCTAAAACTGAACTCATAGGATTTAGTTTTAGTTTTACTTTTAGATTGCGGATTTCTTGCGTTGGTTCTATAAAAGTTCTGCCTACATAGTGATTCCTTACTATTGCCATCTCAAAAGGAATATTCGCGCGTTGTGCATATCCAAGTGCTGCTGGCACGCCAGAATCAGGCACAGGTATTACTAAATCGGCTTTTGCTTTTATGTTGCCACAAGTATCACAGGTATTTTCACAGCTTTTATTTGCTAGTGCTGAGCCAAGGCGTTTTCTCATCTCATATACGCTTTTTCCCTCTATCACGCTATCTGGCCTAGCAAAATAAATATACTCAAAAGCACAAATTCTAGGCTCACTCTCAAAGATTTTTATGCTCTCAAAGCTGTCTTTGCCCTCTTCAAAAACTACCATTTCGCCAGGTTCTACATCACGCACGAAGCTAGCCCCTAGCAAATCAAAAGCACAAGTCTCACTAGCTACGATATATCCGCCATCTTTTAGCCTGCCTATGCTTAGTGGTCGCACACCGTATGCATCACGCACAGCAAAGACCTTTTTGCGGCTCATTATAAGTAGGCAGTATGCGCCTTTTATTTCTTTTAGTGCTTCTATTATTCTATCTTTTAGCTTTGGCGCTGAGCTTTTTGCGATTAGGTGGAGTATATTTTCAGTATCCATATTGCTTTGAAAGATTGCGCCGTTTTTTACTAGGCTTTCTCTTACTTCTTTTTTATTTACAAGGTTGCCATTATGAACGATGCTAATCTCGCCCAAAGCATACTTAGCAGCTACTGGCTGGGCGTCATTGCCACTTTCTTTGCCAGCGGTTGAGTAGCGGTTATGCCCTATTGCCATTGCGCCTTTTAGTGTATTTAGTTTTTCTTCGCTAAAAACCTCTGTTACTAGCCCTTTTGCTTTTATGGTGCTGATTTTATGCTCAAAATTTGCGCTTATACCGCTTGCCTCTTGACCTCTGTGCTGCATAGCAAAAAGCCCATAATACGCTGATTTTGCTGCGTGTTCGCTATTTATGATTCCAACTATTGCGCACATTTTTATAGTCCCAAACAATCATCTATGCTATATCTCTTTGGCTCTTTATTAGCTAGCCAAATAGCTGCTTTTATAGCACCTTTGGCAAAAGTAGCACGGCTTGTAGCGGTGTGATTTAGCTCTATAAACTCTCCATCATTATAAAAGCCCACCGTGTGGCGACCTACGATATCTCCACCCCTTAGGCTCATTACAGCTATTTCATCTTTGCTTCTAGCACCTATTTGTCCATCCCTGCCGCTAACTCGCACTTTATTTAGATCGAGATTTCTAGCTTGCGCCACGCTTGTAGCCAAGGTTAGAGCAGTGCCACTTGGGCTATCTACTTTGCGGCGGTGGTGCATTTCGCAGATTTCTATATCAAAGTCTTCTAGTGCTTTACTAGCAAGTTTTGAGAGCTTATTTAGCACGGCTACTCCAAGGCTCATATTTGTAGCTTGTAAAATCGGCATAGAATTACTTGCTAGATTTATTAGATTTTCGCCCTGTGCCCCAAGTCCTGTGGTGCCTATTACTAGTGGTTTTGGGTTTGTTCTAGCATAGTTTATTAGCTCCAAGCTAGCAGCAGCCACGCTAAAATCAATCACTACATCGCAGCTGCTAAAAAGCTCTTTAAGGTTAGTCTTTACAGCATCTTTAAGATCAGCTATGCTTGTTGGGTCACGCTCATAAGCCCCTGCTAGAACTGCCCCAGAGCCCTCTAAGTTTGCGATTATCTCTCGCCCCATTTTGCCATTTGCGCCAAAAATTCCTACTTTTACCATTTTTATCCTTTAAAAATAAAGCCTTGAATTCTAGCAAAAAATAAGTAAGTTTAGAATAAATTTATGGAATTTTAGCAATTTATAGCTTTTTTAATGTTTGAAAATCTACCAAATTTCCATAGTCATTTGCCAAAAATTGCTTTGGAATTTCTAAGTAGTTTTTGCCATATACTAAACTTAGATACTCATCATATCGTTTTGGAGCTTTTAGCTTAAAATCCTTATAATCAAGACTAATTAACTCATCTAAAAACTCTTTTGGGATATAAAAATATTTTTCATTATAAGGCAAGGTATAAAAATTTTTATATTTATCATATGCATTTATATCTAAGACCATCTTTTCTTCGCTATTATCACTTATAATAATATTAAATATATCACCTTTTTTTCTCGCAGCGTAATCTTTTTGACAATATCTAATTTCAATATTTAATTCAGGAAAAACCTGGGGTAGAATATTGGCTAAATTAGATAAACTTTTATTCTCAAAAAGCATAATATCTACATCGCTAACTACGCTTAATTCTCTTTTGCGTAAAATACTAAGCAAGCCTGAACCATCTATAAAATAATCATAGCCTAGTTTATCTAGAATTCCTACTAAGCTTTTTACATAGTAATTTGTAGTTTTAGCCCTATTATCAGTTGAGTAGCTTATGTCTTTATCATCTATTAGTTTTATTTTTTCTTTACTTATGCCTAAGTTTAATAGCTGAGCACTCATCTCATCAGCCCACACCCCACCTATAAGCACAGCATCAAAGTTTAGCTTTTTTAGCTCTGCTGGAGCGATGATTTTTATTTCTTTGTAAAAAGTATTTATTTTACTAGGCGAATTATCTATGAAAGCTACTATATCATCTTTGCTAGCCCTATATATAGCTCTACCAGCTGCGCCTGTACCAAAAATCACTACTTTTGCCATTATATTTTCCTTGTCATTTTTTCTTCTAATTCTTTTATATCATCCAAATCATCTATTTCGCATACTAGCGAATTATTTATTATTCTTTGCTTTATTTGTATTTTATCATACATACTAGCAATAACATTGTCATAATAAAGCTTCCTGTCATTAAAGAATTCTTGTTTTAGAGTGCTTATTTTTTCTTTGATTTTAAGAGCGTCATCTTTGCTAAAATACGAAATTCCAAGCAAAGATGGTTCTTTTTTGCTAGCAATCTCAATGCTGTTAGCAAAGCCATTTTTGGTTTTTAGTATCCATTCTTTTTTGGGCGAGTTTCTAATCGTAGTGTATAAAGTAGAGTTTTTTTCTTGTTTTAAGATATTTTTTAGCATTACCACATCAGCATCTATGATAAAACTATCACCAAAAAACTCTAATGCCACACAAAAGGAGCTTAGATTATTTTGTGTGGCAAAGTTTTTATTAAAAAGTAATTTTACGCCAAACTTACTCTCTAAATACAAAAAATCCTCTGCTTTATATCCAGTCACTACGCAGATTTCATCCACATTTATTTCTTTTAAAAACTTAATTGTCCTTTCGATATTTGGCTCATCAAAGACCTTTAATAGTGCTTTGTGAGTTTTTTGCGTGATATCTTTTAGCCTGCTGCCAAGCCCTGCTGCTAAGATAATAGCGTTCATTTTACCTCAATTTTTATAGTTTTTGCATTGCTAAGCAAGCATCCAAAAATTATAATGAGAGCACAAAGCAATAAATACATATTTATTTGACTACCAAAAAATACACCAAAAACCACTATCCATGCTGAGTATGAGATATTTAGTCCCATGGCTTTTAGCGCACCAAGTTTGCTGATTGCTTTGTAATAAAACAAATACGAAATAGTGCCTAAAACGCTAGCAACACAAACAAGATAAAGATTGCTCTGGCTAAAATCAAGTTTACCTAGGCTAAATACAGCTAGAATTCCTACAAAAGAAAAAAAGCTGCTAACACATTGCCTTATAAAAAGTGCTGTTTTTTCATCTGTGCCTTTATTTAGCGCAAGTTTTACTATCACGCACTCACTACCCCAGCAAAAAGCGCAGCCAAGCGCACAAAAAGCACCAAGAAAGCTAAACTCGTTTAAATTTATATTAAAAAGCATAAAAGTGCCAAAAATAGCCAAAACCAAGCCAAAATATCCTAATAAGCTTAAATATTCTCTTAAAACAAAATGAGCCAAAACCGTACTAAATATAGGATACAAGCTACTAAGCACTCCGGCTATACTGGCTGATGAGAGATAAATACCAAGCAAATATAAAATCATACCAAGCCCACCAGCAATACCAGCTAGGATTAGGATTTTTAGCTCTTGCTTTTTTAGATTTATTTTGCTAGTAAAAAATAGCAACCAAACAGCAATAAAATCATGGAAAAAGCAAATAATAAGCACAAACGCACTTATATAAGAAAGCACTATCGTATCAAGTGCCCAAAAAATACCACTAAATAAGCCAAAAATCATATTTCATCTCTATTTAAAGCAGCATTTAGCCTAGTTTTTGCGTAGTCTATGTAATTTGTGTTTTCATCGCTTTTTGCCACTGCCCACACAGCCCATAGTATATCTACAAGGTTTTTATAATACTTTATTTTTTGCCTTTTTATCTCATCTGCACCATATGCTAGCAAAAACTCATTTTCAAGCTCCAAGCCAAGCTCACACTCTATTATAAATGATGCCAAGTCCCAACACGGATCATTTAGCCCAGCGTACTCCCAGTCAATTAGTCTAATATCTTTATCGCTTACTAATATATTTTGTGGCACCAAATCTCCATGCGTAGGGAGAAAAATAAACTCAGTTTTAAAATATTTTTGATTTATATTTTTAACTTTTTCTAAGTAATAATAAAAAGGCTCTAAGCCTTTTTAAGCTCATCAAACCAAAATCTAGAATTCCCCCCCCCCCTTTTTTATTTAAATCACCTATAAGCATTCACTTACTTCCAAAACTCAGTATTGTTTATGCCTACATCGCTGGCTTTAAATACTGGATTTTTTCCTTCTTTTCTTTGTTTTTGATAGTCTTTTAGCACACGCACGGCTATATTGCTAAGTAGCAAAATCGCTACTATATTTACACTAGCCATAAAGCCCATAAACACATCAGCCAAGTCCCACGCAAGGCTAAGGCTAAGCTGAGCCCCCACAAAAACCATAAGCATAGCCAAAAGCCTAAATACAAAAAGCCCACGCTTGCTAGTGCTAATAAACTTAAAGTTTGCCTCTGCATAAAAGTGATTGCCTATAATAGAAGTAAAGGCAAAAAGCACGATAGCAACGCTAACAAAAATCAGTCCAAAAGAGCCTAAATGCTCTTGCATAACGCCTTGGATGAGTCCTAAGCCTTTTAGCTCTGTGTTTTTTACAATATCAGCGCAAAGCACCATAAAAGCAGAACACGAACAAATCATCAAGGTATCAATAAAAACTGAAAGCGTTTGAACCATGCCTTGTTTGGCTGGGTGGCTAGTGTGAGCTGAGGCTGCTGCGTTTGGGGCTGAGCCCATGCCTGCTTCGTTTGAGTAAAGCCCGCGTTTTATGCCTATTACGATAGCTGAGCCTGCAAAGCCTGAGAAAATCGCTTCAAAGTTAAAAGCTTCTTCAAAAACATGAGAAAATATCATAGGTAGCTTTTCTATATTTGAAAAAATCACAAATAAAGCCACAAGCAAATAACCAAGTGCCATAGCAGGCACCAAAACAGAGCTTATAAACGCTGTTGCCTTAGCCCCTTTAAAAAAGAAATAGCCTGATAAAATAGCGACTATAATGCCTACAAAAAGCTTAAAGCTAGTATTTTCAAAGTCATCAGCATAGATATCAAAAGCAGATGTTAAGGTGTAGGATTGAAGTCCATTAAAGCCAAAAGAAAAGCACAAAATAAGACTAATAGCAAAAAGCACGCCAAAGCTTTTTGAGCTAAGTGCGCTTTCTATATAATACGCTGGTCCGCCTTTGTAACTATGCTTGCCGTCGCTTCTTTTATACACTTGTGCTAGCGTACTCTCTACAAAAGCACTAGCTCCACCTAAAATAGCAGTTATCCACATCCAAAAAAGCGCGCCCACGCCACCACCTGCGATAGCTACTGCCACGCCTACGATATTTCCTATGCCCACACGAGACGCAGTGGAGACCATAAGTGCGCCAAAAGGCGAAATATGCTCTTTTTGGCTCTTTTCTCTTAGCACAAAAATAGCATCTTTTAAAAACCTTAGCTGTATAAAACCTGTCCTAAAACTAAGGTAAAGCCCACATAAAATCAAAGCAAACACCAGCCAGTAAGTGTATAAAAACCCACTTACTAAGCCTACGAAATTTTCTACTGCGCTATACATTTTTTCTTTATGCTTTTAGGAATTCTAGAATTCTCTTTTTTACTTCATTAGCGCCTAGCACTTCCATCATCTCAAAAATTCCAGGGCTTACAGAACCGCCAGTTAGCGCAATTCGCACATTTTGAGCCAAGTCTTTTAGCGTTTTGCCTTTGCTATTTAGGAATTCCATTGTAAAATGCTCAAACTCGCCAGTATTTTCCAAGCCCTCTTTAAACTCAGCTAAATACTGAGCTAAAAGCGCCTTGCTCTCATCATTTACAAACTTTTTCATGGCCTTTTCATCATAGCTACTTGGCGCATTGATTATAAGCTCTACGCCTGCTTTTATATCAAGCAGAGTTTTTGCCCGCTCTTGCAATAAACTCATAAGTAGCTCGCCCTTTGGTAAGCCCCTAAAATCAATGCCAAAAAATAGCATTTCATCAGCTAGTTCATAAAAGCCAGAATTCTTTATATAATAAGCATTTAGCCACTCTAATTTGCTTAGATTATAAGTGCTTGCGCTTTTGTTTATGTCTTTTGGGTCAAAGAGGCGCAGCATATCACTCATGCTAAAAATCTCATCATCACCATGCCCCCAGCCAAGCCGCACTAAAAAATTTAGCAAAGCCTGTGGCAAATAGCCCATGCGCTTATACTCCATAACATCAGTTGCGCCGTGCCTTTTGCTAAGTTTGCTGCCATCGCTGCCATTTATCATCGCTACATGATAAAACTTTGGCACCTTAAAGCCAAGCGCATCATAAAGAATAATCTGCTTTGGCGTGTTGCTAAGGTGATCATCACCACGGATTACATCGCTTACACCCATTAGCGCATCGTCGATTACCACCGTGAAGTTATAAGTAGGCGAGCCATCGCTTCTAGCGATGATAAAATCATCTAAAATATCAGCTGCCTCAAAGCTAATATGCCCTTTAATGCCATCATCAAACTCTATTTTGCCTGAAAGTGGGGCTTTTATGCGAATTACTGGTTCTATCCCCTCTGGCGGCGTGCCAGTAAAGTCTCTGTATCTGCCATCGTATTTTGGGCGTTCTTTGCGTGCTTCTTGTTCTTTGCGAAGGGCGTCTAGCTCGTCTTTGCTCATGTAGCATTTATAGGCTTTGCCACTCTCAAGTAGCTCGTTTATGTATTTTTTGTATATCTCAGTACGACGACTTTGAAACTCCACCTCGCCATCATACTCTAACCCACACCAGTCAAAGGCTTCTTTTATAGCCTCTACTGCTGCATCCGAGTTTCTAGCTAGGTCAGTATCTTCTATGCGTAGCAAAAACTTTCCGCCGTTTTTGCGTGCGTAAAGATAGTTATATAGTGCTGTGCGTAGTCCGCCTACATGTAAAAATCCAGTAGGACTTGGTGCAAATCTAGTAACAATCATTTTTTAAACCTAATTTGAAAAAATTTTGGCTATAATTCTAGCTTAATTTACTTTAAAAAAAGGTTTTGGTATGAAAAAAATATTTTTATCCCTTGCGCTTGGACTAGCCATAAGCACGAATGGGGCGTATCTAAACGGAGTTGCCGCTACTGTAAATAATGAGCCTATTACTGATTATGATGTTGAGCTTGTAGTAAAGCGCATGAATATAACGCCAAATGAGGCACTAAATGTGCTAATACGAGATAAGCTAGAACTTTCGCAGATAAAAGAACTAGGGCTTTCTGCCTCTGAGAGTGAGATAAATGAAGAACTAAGCCAAATTGCCAAGCAAAACGGCTATAGCGACCTTGCAAGCTACGCTCAAGTGCTTAGCCACAAAGCTGGTGCGCTAGCCAAACTAAGAGAGCAGGCAAAAGAAAATCTATCTAGAGCGAAGCTATATGATTTTATAATAAGTCAGCCAAATGACAATATCACAAGGGCAAATGCTATGCGCTTTTACGAGCAAAATCGTGGTATGTTTACTCGCTTTAGCTCAGCAAAAGTTACTCGCTACATGGCAAAAAGCGGTGCTACCTTAGAGCGTGTAAAGGCCCAGGGGCTAGCCTCAGGCGTAACAACTACGGCAATGAACATATATCCAAACTCAGCTGATAACCGCGTGCTAAATCTCATAGCCGCAGCAAATGTAGGCGACTTTACGCCTATAGTGCGTGAAGGCGATAGCTACGTAATGTATAAGGTAAACTCAAAAGAAAATCCGCAAGTAGTAGCCTTTGAAGAAGTAGAACAAAATGTAGCTACAATGATGGCTGAACAAGAAAAAGAAGCGCTGATTGCTGATTATTTTAACAAACTACGTGCAAAAGCTAATATAGAAATAATCAAGCGATAAAAATATTCTAGGAATTCTAGAATTTTTAGGAATTCTAGAATTTTTTTGGGAATTCTAAATTTTATAAAAGGTAAAAATGCTAATAGACGCATACGGACGAGTGATTGATTATTTGCGTATTTCACTTACGCAAAGGTGTAATTTCCGCTGTCAATACTGCATGCCAGAATCAGGCGTAGAGCTAGGCAAGCATGAAAATATGCTTAGCCACGAAGAGATGTTTGAGTTTGTAAAAATCTGTATTGACAATGGTATAAAAAAAGTGCGAATAAGTGGCGGCGAACCGCTGGTTAGAAAAGGCGCAGAGGACTTTATAGCAATGATTTTTGCTTATGCGCCCCATATTGATCTAGCCATGACTACAAATGGATATTTTTTAAAGTCCAAGGCACAGGCTCTAAAAAACGCTGGGCTAAAAAGGCTAAATATCTCGCTTGATACGCTAAATGATGAAAAATTTAAGCAAATCGCTCGCCGTGACGGACTAAAAGAGGTGCTAGAGGGCATAGAAGCTGCCAAAAGCGCAGGCCTTGGCATAAAGCTAAATACTGTGGCGATAAAAGGCTTTAATGATGATGAATTTGATGCTCTCATGAGCTTTGCGGCGGCTAATAATGCGCAAATCCGCTTTATAGAATACATGGAAAACAAGCACGCAAACCCTGAGCTAAAAAGCATACGAGCTGATGAAATACTAAGCAAAATCGCTACTTTTAAAAACTTTAAAGAAATTACAAAAAGCCCGCAAAGCCCAAGCAGACTTTTTGCTTGCGATGATGGCTATACCTTTGGGCTTATAAATCCCCACCAGTGCGACTTTTGTACCACTTGTAACCGCATAAGGCTAAGTAGCGAGGGGCTGCTTATTCCTTGCCTTTATTTTGATGAGGGCAAGAGCATTTTAGCAGCGATGAAAAAGGGCGATTTAGCAAGTGCTAAGCAGATTTTAGCTGATGTGCTAGCAAATAAACCAGAAAAAAACCGCTGGCAAGAAAATCAAATCAGCGAGCGAGGCTTTTACCAAACCGGCGGATAAAATCTAGAATTCCTAATGTAAAATCTAGAATTTCTAGCAACTTTAAATAAGAATTCTAGAATTCCTTAGGCGATTTTAACAAGGAATTCTAGAATTCCCAAGCCTTATGTCATCCCCCGACTTGATCGGTCGTTCTCATCACAAATAAATTTATAATTCCTACGCTAAAAACTAGAATTCCTAAGACTAAAAATTTCCCAAAAACGCAGATAAAGCAAGAGAATTCTAGATTTTTGTGGGGTTTTAGGGGCGTAGCCCCTAAGGGTTTAGGGCGTAGCCCTTATAAAATTTGCGAGCAGTGGGGCTTGCCCCACTAAAGCAAGCATAATTCTAAAATTCCTACGAAAAATCTAGAATTCCTAGAGATTACTTTGCTCCCTCGCAATGACGCAGGGAATTCTAGAATTCCATATAGAGATCCTCGGGTCAAGCCCGAGGATGACACAAGGCAAGCTGGGGGATTACATAGTAGGGAATTTAGAATTCCTAAGAATAAATTTAGAATTCTTTAAAGATTGCTTCGCTTCGCTCGCAATGACGAATTTTAGGAAATTCTAGAATTCCTTGCGCTAAAAATACCCCCTAACCCCCAACCAGCGGATGCGAAGCAAAAAAATCTAAAATTCCCACTCTTTACAACTCTCTAAAATCACGCTTTTTGCGCTCTCAAAGCTTAGTTTTTTAGCACTAAATTGAGAGTTAAAAAAAGTGCGCTGTCTTTTAGCAAGCTGCGCTGTGTGCGTTATAATAAGCTCTTTTAGCTCATTTTCATTTAAAATTTCGCCACGCAAAAACTGCCCACACTCTTTTAGCCCCACTGAATTTAGTGGCTTTAAGCTCGCATCAAAAGAGTCAAAAAGCCCCTTTGCCTCGCCTAAAAGATCTGAGTCAAGCATTGCGCAAGTGCGCTTTTTAATGCGTTCTTTTAAAAGCTCTTTTTCCCAGCAAAGCTCGTAAATTTCAATATTTTTTATCAAAGGCTCTTTTGTATTTGCCTTTAAAAACTCGCTAGGAATTCTAGAATTCCCTAAACTAGAATTCCCTAAAAAAGAGTAAATATCAAACCACTTTTGTAATCTAAAAGTATCATTTGCGCTGTATTTGGCGCAAAACTCGCTATCACAGCTTTTAGCAAGCGCAAAAATCTCGTTATTTTGCGGATAAAAACTAGCCCTTTTTACCCTTGGCGCAAGCCCTGAAATCAGTGCTTTTAGATAAAAGCCAGAACCGCCTGTGATGATGAGATTTTTGCCCTGCGCTTGGCAAAACTCGGAGGCTCTTTTATACTCGCAAAAAAACTCGCCTGCGCTAAAATCCTCATCCACGCTTTTTAAATCCACGCCAAAATGCTTTATGCTAGCTAGCTCATCAGGGCTTGGCTTTGCTGAGGCGACGCTTATTTCTTTATACACGCAGAGCGAATCAAGGCTTAAAATCACAGCATTTAGCAAGGGCGCAAGCTCTAAGGCTAGGGCTGTTTTGCCACTTGCGGTAGCTCCTATTATTGCGATTTGCTTCAAGCATTTCCTTTAAATTTTTGCCAAAATTATACTTAAATATCAAAGAATTTTGCTAAAATATAGGCTCTAAAAGGATAAAAATGACACTAAAAGCCCTAAAAGACACACTAGAACTCATTGTTTTTAAGCATTCTATTTTTGCTTTACCTTTCATCTTTACAGCGATGTTTGTAGCTAGCAAAAGCCTAAATGGCACGGAGTGGTTTGGCTGGCATTTGCTGATTTTTGGCGTGCTTTGTGCGATATCAGCTCGCAACTTTGCTATGGGGGTAAACCGCTACCACGACGCAGCGATTGACGCTCTAAACCCACGCACAGCAAGCCGTCCTAGCGTGGATGGCAGAATTGGCAAGAGCAATATGAAAATCTTTATTGCTATAAACGCCCTTATTTTCGTGCTTAGCTCAGCTTTTATAAACTCGCTTGCTTTTTGGCTGTCTTTCCCCTTTTTGCTAATTTTGGCAAGCTACTCGTATTTTAAGAGCTTTTCAGCGCTAGCGCATGTGATTTTAGGACTTTGCCTTGGGCTCTCGCCTATAGCTGGGGCTGTGGCAGTTCTCGCTGAAATTCCGCTTTGGAGCGTGCTACTTTGCTGTGGAGTGGTGTTTTGGGTGGCTGGCTTTGATGTGCTTTATGCTCTTCAAGACATGGAGTTTGATAAAAAAATGGGGCTTTTTAGTATCCCATCTCGTTTTGGGCATGATGCTAGCATGGCAGCAGCGGCTTTGTTTCACGCATTAGCGGTGCTGTTTTGGCTGCTTTTTGCTGCTGCGGCTGGACTGGGGGGCTTTGCTTATGCGGGAATTCTAGTTTGTGCTTTTATACTTTATAAAGAGCATTTGATCGTGCGAAGGGACTTTAGCAAGATTGATA
>OBLI01001655.1_pt1 | contig 21044 bp, 10 predicted proteins | sample 1519701 | NCBI WGS metagenome assembly OBLI01 (sample SAMEA3663005, study PRJEB22513) | pig gut metagenome | biome: pig gut; feature: pig-associated habitat; material: faeces | place: France | collected 2012
GCTGTGGCCATTGTCTTAGAAGCTGATGAGAACTTGTACATCTATGTTGAACAGGTTTTTGTATCTTGTATTGACGCCGTCGATGGGGCTCTCTTCGGTGCCCGTGCGGGTGTTGGTCTGGGTGTAGTAGGTGAGCCAGGTGCCCAGCACGCCCAGCGTGACATTGCGGTGTATGCGGTACTGACCGCCCAGGCCCACCTGGGTGTTGAGTCGGCTGAAGGTACCAGGCATCGCGTTGTCTATCATCGACGCTTCGGGCGCCGAGCCGATGCTCGCCAGTGCCTGTATGCACGACTTGCCGTCGTTGAGCATGAAGTACTTGCCCTGCAGTATCAGGTTGGCATACATCTTACTCTTCATATTGTAGAGGTCCAGACGACCGTTGAGCCAGAAGAGGTCGATGGTCTTGCTGGCGCCGATGCCCAGGTTGAGCAGCAGATTGTGGGTGTCGTCCCAGTGGTCGAAGACCCATGCCGGCGAGTCCTCGCCCGTAGCCTGCCATCTGAACCGTTTCTCGTAGGAGTTGATGCGGCGGAAACCGGCATGCACCTCGCCTTCCCAGTCATGGGTGAAGTTGCGGGTGAGACGGGCGTTAGCCATGAGTTGGGGGAAGTACTTGTTGGCCAAGCCCACCGTAGCCGTTCCCGACCACAGGTCGTCAAACTGGTGTGTCCATTCGCCCACCAGCTGGATGCCCGTACCTCCGGGCTGCTGGTCGTCGCTCTTGGTGTCCTTGGCGGCACCCTCGCGGCCGGCGTAGTTGAAGCGCACGCCGACGGCGTCGGTATCGTCCAGCTTGCGTGTATACTCTATCGAAGCCACAGCCGTGATTACATCTTCTTCTCCATAGCGTCCTTGCAGGTATTCAAAGTTGAGTCCATTGCGGTAGCCGCGTGCCACGAGTCCGTCGAGATGACGCCGGAACGAAGCCTCCTCGCCGTAGCCCGGACGGTAGTATTTCTGGTAGACGTAAGCCGAGTCATACTCATGCTTAGCCTCGAAGATGAGACCCTTGGTGTAGAGCAGCAGACGGTTTTCGCTGTCATACTCTATCGCCTTGTTGATGACGGCCATAGCCGAGTCGTTCTGGTGACGGTCCAGGAGCGCCATGGCCCAGTCGCTGCTGTTGGTACTGTTGGCGCGTATCAGCAGCGAGTCGCCCATATACTCTGCCACCTTGGGCAGCAGGATGTCCTGCGAGTTGGAGTACTTGCGGTCGGTGGTGTAGAGCGCAGCCTGCTTGACCACATAGAAGTTGTCATTGGGATAGCGCTCGCGGCCCAGAGCCACCCAGCGGCGGTGCTCCTTCCAGCGCTTGAGCTGGGCAGAAGTGTTGACGGCATATTGCAGACCGTCTTCAGAGAGGGGGCATATCTCGAGCAGGCGCAGGCTCTGCGTATAGGCTTTGCCATAGGCGCCCAGCCGGATGAGGCGCTTGATGTGGGGCACGGCAGCTTCCTCGTAGGCGTTGACATACTGGGCGCGGGTGAGGGCGTCGTCTTCCTCCTCACACTTCTTGGCAAGCAGTTCGAGAGCCGCCTCGGTGCGTCCGCTGCGGCTGAGGATGTCGGCGTGCTTGAGTATGGTGTTGGGCGCATCGGGGAACAGCGCCTGGTAGTCGGCGAGCGCACGCTCGGCGGCAGTATAGCGGCGCAACTCTACGTTGCAGGTCACCATGCGGTTGAAGGCAGCCTCGCGCACCTCCTTGTCGGTAGAGTGCTCTGCGGCAAACTCGAGCAGGGGGAGGGCTTCGCCGTAATCGCCATTGTTCATCATCTCCATGGCACGGGTGAGGCGCTCGCGCGCCAGCTCGTCAGCCACATCCTTGTTGGCGGGGTTGCGCTGGTAGAGGCGGCTGAGCAGATTTGATGCAGCCTGGGCGTTGCCCATACGGCGGTTTACGATGTATGCCTTGTAGAGCAGGTCTTCGGTGTCGCCCTTGCGCTTGCGCTCGGCGGCGATATAGGTGAGGGCGTCGTCGTAGTAGCCGCGGGTGATGGCGGTATTGAGCAGATAGTCGAGCGACTCCTGGCTCTTGGTGCGCTCATAGACCTTGCCATAGAGGATATAGGGGTCGCCCTTGGCGGCAGCGCGGGCGGCGTCGGCCTGGAGCTGTCCGTAGAAGCTGTTGAGCTGGCCGCTGTGGTTGTGCTTCATGCAGCGTTCCACAAACGCCATCGCCTCGCCATAGCGGTTGTCTTCGGCCAGGATGCCAGCCTTTTTGATGATGAGGCGGTAGCTGCCGGGCAGATTGCTCACGCCGCGGTCGGCCACGTCGATGGCTTCGCTGCGGCGACCCTGCTGCAGGAGCAGGTTGCAGAGCATCAGATAGTGCTCTTCCTTCTTGGGGTCGTTGTTGACCAGCTGCTGCAGCGACTCTATGGCGCCGTTCTTGTCGCCCGCCTTGCGGTCGGCGATGGCGCGCTGTTCGAGGCGATAGTTCAGGTCTTTCTTCAGCTGTGCGTCGTTGGGGTAGATATGGCAGAGGCGCTCCAGCAGACGGTCGGCCTCCACATCGTTCTTCTGCTTGCGGTAGAGGTTGATTTTGCGGCGCCAGAGTCCTTTCCAGTAGGGATGTATCTCGAGCAGCTCGTTGACGTAGCAGATGGCGCTCGAGTAGTTGCGTGTCTCTTCCTCGACATTGATGATGAGCTGCTTGGCCTCGACGTTGGCGTTGTTGTCACGCAGGGCGCGCACCAGATAGAAGCGGGCGTCGTCGTAGGACTTCTTGTGGTAGTAGTAGCGGCCGGCGAGCTCGTTGAGCGTCGACACGTCGGGGTAGCGCTTCAGACCTTCGTCGAGCAGACGCTTGCCGCCCTCCCAGTTTCCGCGCTTGAAGGCGGCGCGCACCGTGGTGTCGTAGTAGTCGGGCAGATGGATGTCCTTGGTCTTCACTATCGACTGTGCCTGCACCTGTACAGGGGTGAACGTGAGTGCCGAGGCTGCCATCATCAGGGTCAGCGCCATGCCGCATATCTGTGGTTTATGTATTTTCATCATTATGACTTTGGTTTTGGTTCTTTATTCGGTGGTTTGGGTGGCTATATTGATGTCGGGGCCGGGGGAGTTGTCGGCCTGGCCCTGAGCGTTGCCGCTGTTGGGATTGTTGAAGCCCTTGCGCTGCATCTCGCCCCATACGATACGCTTACCCATGATAAACTTGAGGTAGCCGCGCAGCGAGAAGAGCATGATGAAGGGGTGGTAGAAGAAGGGCTCGAGCAGGGCAGCGAGCACGAGTCGCAGATAGCTCCAGCCGCGCATGCGGGTCTGCAGATAGTCGTAATAGATGACGACAAGCGAGAGCTGGAAGCAGAAGATATACATCATCAGGAAGATAATCCAGGCTGTGCCCCAGTTGACGCCGCCCGTGAAGGCGAGGTAGAGGAACGTGCAGAAACCTATCAGCTCGATGACGGGGGCGATGAATTCGAAGATGAAGAGGTAGGGCATCGTGATGAGACCCAGCTGACGGTATTTCTTCTTGAACATCATGCGGTAATACTTGGCAAATGTCTGTATCAGGCCGTGTCCCCATCTCACACGCTGGCGGTACAGCATGCGCAGGTTTGACGGACCTTCCGTCCAGCAGCAGGTCTGGGGTATCTGTATCACGCGGTAAGGCTTGTCGAAGTCGCAGCAGTAGCCTATCATGCGGGTAAGCATGTCCATATCCTCTGCCAGCGAGTCGGCAGAGTAGCCGCCGGCGTTGATGGCTATCTCGGTGTCAAACATACCGTAACCTCCCGATACGTTAGGCATGGCGTTGATGTGGCTCCAGCCCATCTTGCCTATCATGAACGAGCGCAGATACTCCAGTGTCTGGAACAGAGGGATGGGCGACCAGGGTATGCGGTACTTGATGAGCTCGCCGTTGACCACCTTGCAGGCATTGGAGATGTTCATCACGCCCGATACGGCTATCACGTGCCTTTCTTCCACCATAGGGCGCACGCACATACGGATAGCGTTCTTGGAGAGGATACAGTCTACGTCGGTATTGATGAAGTAGGGATAGTTGGCTACGTTCAGACCGGCGTTCACGGGGTCTGCCTTGGTACCACCGTTCTCCTTGTCCACCACGCGCAGTTTCTCATACTCCTTGCGGTTGGAGATAAACATACGCTTGAAGGGTTTGGCGATGATGCGCTGCTTGTAGAGATAGGGCACTTCGATGAGGTCAAACTCCTCTATCATCTTCTCCAGCGTGCGGTCCTTGCTACCGTCGTTGACGATGATGACCTCAAACTTGGGCCAGTCTTGCGAGAGCAGCGACTTCACGTTGTCCACGATGGTGTTCTCCTCGTTGTAGGCGGGAGCCACGATAGACACACCGGGGGTATAGGGCGAGTTGTCGAATATCTTCTTCACGTAGATGTCGCTCAGGGAGTGGCGCGAGCGGCGTGTCTCTCTGAACGACAGGATCACCAGCATCACGTAGCTGAACATCAGGGCCATCGAGTAGAAGAAGACGAGATATCCGTAGGTGTATAATATAATCTCTTTCATCGTGCCAAATTCTTGATATAACTGTCAAACACTCTAACCTGCTTGAAGAGGATACTGTCGTCCTTGTCGGTACACTCTTTCTCCAGGCGTTCAAACTCTTCCATGCCCTTCTCGCCATACAGGCTGAGCGACATGATGATGTTGAGCTTGGTCGACTGGACCTTGGACTCGCTCCATGCTTTCAGGAAGAAGGGGATGGCGCGTCCCGTATTGAATGTCACCAGGGCGCGGAGGATAAACAGGCGCAGCTGCTCGTTCTGATTGGCGTAGGCAGCCATGAGCAGCGGCTCTGCTGATACCAGATGGGCCTTGATGATACACTCTATGGTAGCCTGGCGTACCACCTGACTCTTGTGGGCCAGGTATTTCTTCATGTTGTCCACATCCTCGGCTGTGCCCCAGTAGCCCACCTCTCTGATCAGACAGGCTTGCAGCTTCTCGTTCTCACACTCGGCGATGATAGGGGGCAGCGAGGGCATCTCCTTGTTGGCTATATGGCGTGCTTTCATCAGGAAGTGTATCTCCAGAGCGTCCCATTCGCGCCACTCATAGTTGTGCAACTCGCTCTCCATGAAGAATCTGAAGGGATTGTAGTCGCTCAGCCACAGATAGTACATACGTGTCTCCTTGCGGATGACCTGGTTGACCGAGTTGAGCAGGCGCACCAGCACCGACTCGGGCAGGTCAATCATCATGAACTGGGAGATTTGCAGCGCGCGACGCCTGTTGGTGCGCGAGCCGAACACGAGCATACGCTCCATGAACTCTTCGATGGCGAGGGCGTTGCAGAGGGTGCGCACGTTGCGGTAGTTGTACTCGTTGTAGTAGTCTGACTTGACCTGCACCAGCAGCCTGCACAGCGCAAACATGTACTTGGGCTTCTTGCGGCGGGCTATGTCGCGGGTGGTGAGGCCTATGCGCTCGTCGATCTCGTTGCGGGTGAGCTTGTCCTTATTGAGTGTTATCTCGCAGAAGATGTCGTAGAAACGCTTGTAGTAGCGGTTGTAGATGCGGTTGCGTCGGCCCTCGAAATGCTTGTTGACACTGATAGAAATGGTAAAGAAGACCATCGATATACAGCAGATGAGAATCATGAAGATGCTGACACGCACCACGAAGGGATAGTTGAAGAAACCATTGTACCACATGGTGAGCACATATCCCATATAGTCGATGGGGGAGAAGTCGCGGGTGCGCATACGGTCCATGATGCTGTCTGTAAAGACTTGCGGGCAGCACAATAAGGTCATAGACAGTGTAAGCACTATTCGCTTTATTGCTCTCATTTCAGTTGTTCTCAGTTTCCTTGTTGGTTAAGGCAGTCTGTTGATACAATGCCAAGAATTCGAAATTCTGTTTATTCCGTTTATAAGCGCGTCTATATTGATTATATGTTGCGCCTATATTAATAATGTGCAAAGTTATGCGATTATTTGTAAAATCTATCCTTTCTGTCCTTTTTTTTTTCATTTTTGCAGCATTTTTAGGCAAAAACGGCGGCCATCGTCGCGTTTTCTGCCATTCCAAGCAGTTTATTTTGAGACCATTGACAGCTCGCCCGCTTGCGCAAAAAGTTGCGCAACCCTTGTCCCGACGACCTGCGGAATTGGCGCAAATTTGTCGCAGACATCCTCCGTCTTCTCCGCCACATCCTCCGTCTTCTTTGCCGATAGTCTTCAACTTCTTCGCCGCTTCATCCGTCTTGACCGCCATATCCTCCATCTTGCCGCTGCCCCCATTCAGCTTCTCCGCCGCTCCGGCTGTCTTGCTCGCCATTCTGACCTTCCTGTCCGCCACCGCGCCAATCTTGCCCGCTACCAACTATATGTTGATTTCAGGGCATGAAATAATGATTGCAAAGCATGATTTCCTTATTTCGTGCCCCGAAACGACTATTTCGCGCCTTGCAATTATCCTCAAGAGGGCTGCGGGCGCAATGGCGCTGGTGTCGGCGCAAGGCGTCGTGTACGCGGGCGATAGAGTAATTACTATTAATAGAATATAGTTAAACATATTTAATTTCGCCGTCATCCCGCCGCATCTCTTTTCCCCTCTGCAGCATGGCCGAGATGGCTCTGGCTGCCAGCCTTTGACTCCCGCCCGCATCTCGGGCGTGGTTGTTGTTGGTGAAAGTATAAGTATTTGTAATACAATATGAAGCACGTTACGCAGAATGTGCGCTCTGCCAATCGTCAAGTAGCTGCGCCCGTCTTGCCGACCATCACGCTTGGCATCAAAGTCATCTCTGCGCCCGCCGCGCGCGTGTTTATGATTGTTAACAATCACCGCGCTTGATGTGTTAATTGTTGCAAATGCCCCCAGAGCCATCTCTGCTCCTTTTTTCCATCCCTTCTGTCGTTACATCTCCTTTGCAGGGCGATTAAAAAAACACTAAATGCACGTCTGAAATTCATCACGACCTTGGTGGAATTGTGTGCTGTGTACGCACACAGCGATTCCGACCACACAATTTTGCGTTAAAAGCGAAAAAAAGTTCATGAAAATTTGCACGGGAATTATATTTTTTGTTAAATTTGCGGCCATAAAACCAACGTATGCTAAACTCGGACGCGTCCAGGACCAGCCCAACGCAATAAAACCTCATTATAAAAAATTGAAGAATTAGCACTAAACGTCTATTCTTATATGTCTAACTTAAAATAATAATGTTCAACGCTATGAATGAAAAGCAATTGTTAAGATTGTGCTTTTCTGCAGCCTTGTGCATGGGTGCTCTGAGTGTCAGTGCCGCTTCTACGGAAGCCACAGGCAGCTCCTACTCTGTACAGCAGGCTAATGTAAAGCAGGTTAGCGGACAGGTACTCGACGAGAACGGCGAGCCCATCATCGGAGCAACCGTTACCTTGAAGGGAACCAAGACCGCAGTGCCAACCGACGTAGATGGTAACTTCTCATTGAAGGCTCCAGCAGGTAGTAAACTTGTCATTACCTATCTGGGTTACTCCACCGTAGAAGTCAATGCCGGTGAAGGCATCAAAGTAACCATGAAGCCCGATACCGAGGTGCTGAATGAAGTTGTGGTAACAGCTCTGGGTATCAAGAAAGAAGCCAAATCACTTTCGTACAACGTACAGCAGCTTGGCGGAGATGCTGTAACAAAAGTCAAGGATGCCAACTTTGTCAACTCTCTCAATGGTAAAGTAGCGGGTGTCCAGTTTACTACAGGTTCTGCCGGCGTCGGCGGTTCTACCCGTGTCGTTATGCGTGGTGCCAAGTCACTCACCGGCAACAACGGCGTACTCTATGTCATCGACGGTATACCCATGAATGACCTCAAGGGTAGCCAGCCCGAGGGAATCTTCGAGGGTGCCGGCCAGACAGGTGATGCCGTGTCTACCATGAACCCCGATGACATCGAGAGCATCAACGTGCTCACCGGTCCTTCGGCTGCCGCCCTCTATGGTGCCAACGCCGCCAACGGTGTCATCCTCGTTACCACCAAGAAGGGTAAGAAGGGTCATATGGACGTTACCTACAGCGGCAGCTTCCAGTTTTCTGAGCCCTTTGTGATGCACGAGTTCCAGAACCAGTATGGTCCTACCGAGGCCAACTCCTACTTCAGCTGGGGTAGCAAGCTCGCCACTCCTTCAAGCTATAGCCCTAAAGATTTCTTCCAGACCGGTACCAACATCTCTAATAATGTAAGCCTCTCTGTAGGTTCTGACCACAACCAGACCTATCTCTCTTTGGGTTCGACCAATGCCCAGGGCATCATCCACAGCAATGACCTGGACCGTTACAATGTAGCTTTCCGCAACACCACAACTGCATTGAACGACAAGCTGACCATCGACTTCAGCTATATGCTCTCTACCGCCAAGGAGCAGAACATGCTGTCACAGGGACAGTATCACAACCCGCTGGTTGCCGTCTACCTCTTCCCCGCAGGCGACGACTTCAGCAAGCTCGGCTACTATGAGCGCTATGATACCAACCGCAACTTCCCAGTACAGTACTGGCCCTACGCCAACGATATGAGTATGGAGAACCCCTACTGGCAGACTGAGCGCGAGCGCTATATCAACCACAAGACCCGCAATCAGATCTCGCTCTCTCTCAACTACAAGATCAACAGCTGGCTCGACGTGACCGGTCGTGTGAAGTACGACAACAGCCACAACCGCTCCGAGTACAAGTTCTTCGCTTCTACCAACCAGTTGTATGCCTCTAAGTATGGCGCATACAAGAATCTGACCGAAGACTATACCACACTCTACGCCGAGGCATTCCTCAAGGCCAACAAGTATTTCTGCAATGAGACATGGAATGTGTCTGGTGTGCTGGGTACCAATTATACCCAGAACGACTACAAGCCTTTCGGTTTTGAGGGCCATCTGCTGGGTACCCCCAATATCTTCACCTTTGAAAACGTGAAGACCAGCGATGCCACCTTCAAGAAATATCAGGATAAGGGCTACCGTACCCGTCTGGAGAGCGTATTCGCTACTGCCCAGGTAGGCTACAAGGGTATGGCTTATGTAGACCTCACCGCCCGCAATGACTGGTCATCCAAGCTCGAAGACAATTTCTTCTACTGGTCTGCCGGTATCTCTGGCATCTGGACCGACATCTTCCCTGTCATCAAGAGCAACAAGTGGCTCAACTACTTCAAGACCCGCCTCTCTTATGCTGAGGTAGGTAATGAGCCTAACAATCCTTATCTCAAGCGCGGCGGTTACACCATCAACCCCACTACCGGTCGCCCTGAGACCACTACCGTCTTCTATGATGACCTCAAGCCCGAGCGCACCAAGTCTTGGGAGTTGGGTCTCGACTTCGTCCTCTTCCAGAACAAGTTGAAGGTCAACGCCACTCTCTATAAGTCGGCTACCTATGACCAGTTCTTCAACGTGCCTATGTCTTCATCTACCGGTTATACCAGCATCTGGACCAACGGTGGCCGCGTAGACAACAAGGGTATCGAACTCTCTGCCCGCTTCAGCCAGCCACTCGGCCCCGTAGACTGGGAGACCTATATGACCTGGACTCTCAACCGCAACGAAATCAAGGAGATGCTCCACGGATGGAAGAACCCCATCGACGGACAACTCTACGACCTCGACGTGATGTATCCCGCCAGCACTTCAGGTTATCAGAACCGTCTGCAGGTAGGTGGCTCTATGAGCGACATCTGGGTACGCACACTCAAGACCGACGAGCACGGAGCCATCTATGTCGACTCTGACACCAAGACCGTAGAGGCCAGCCCCAACGGCAACCAGTATTATGCTTATGCCGGCAAGGCCACACCTAATTACAACCTCTCTTGGGGCAATAGCTTCAGCTGGAAGGGTCTCAACCTTAGCTTCCTCTTCACTTACCGCAATGGTGGCGTGGTAGTCTCTGAGACACAGGCCATCCTCGACTACTATGGCGCTTCCAAGGCTTCTCAGGATGCCCGCAACAACGGTGGTGCTATCGTCAATGGCAAGCCCATCCCCGCTCAGGCTTACTATCAGGTAGTGGGTAACCCCACCAAGACCATCGATGCCATGTACACCTACAGCGCTACCAACCTGCGTCTGCAGGAACTGAGCCTCGGCTATGATCTGCCAATCACCAAGTATGTCAACTGGATCAAGGGTCTCAACCTCTCATTTGTAGCCCACAACCTGTGGATGCTCTACAACAAGGCTCCATTTGATCCTGAACTTACATCCAACACAGGAACCTACTATCAGGGCGTAGACTACTTCATGCAGCCAAGCCTCCGCAACTTAGGTTTCTCTGTTAAAGTTAAATTCTAACAAGGAGATAATACACTATGAAATCAATCATCAAATATACATTGATAGGAGCCTTTACCATGAGCTTGGCTACAGCATGTACCAACTCGTTTGAGGATATCAATACCAATCCCAATGAGGCTCACGACAAAGATATGGAGAAAGACAACCTGAGCACAGGTGCCTTCTTCACCCAGATGCAGAACAATGTGGTGCTCTACAAGGACGGTGCCGGCAACGAGTCTTCTGACTATCAGGTCTGTCAGGGTCTCTCTCATGACCTCTATTCAGGCTATATCGGTCCGACCGGTACCTGGGCCAGCGGCTCTCACAACGGTACTTACAAGATGACATGGTATGAGCAGATGTTTACCAAGCCATTCTCTCGCGTCATGCCCGCATGGCAGAGTCTGGTAAAGGCAGCCGAGAAGGGCAACCAGCCCGAAATCAAGGCTCTGGCAGACATCATCAAGGTTGAGGCTATGCACCGTGTCACCGACACCTATGGCCCTATACCTTATATCAATTATGGTAGCGGTTCGCTGGGAACTGCCTTCGACAGCCAGCAGGAAGTGTACAAGAAGTTCTTTGCCGAGCTCGACGATGCCATCGACGTGCTCACTCCTCTGGCCAGCGCCGGTGCTACTCTGATGCAGGACTACGACAATGTCTATGACGGCAGTGTCAAGAACTGGGTCAAGTTTGCCAACACTCTGCGTCTGCGTCTTGCCATCCGTGTGGCTTATGCCGATGCAGCCCTCGCCAAGACCGAGGCAGAAAAATCCATCAACAATGTCATCGGCGTCATCGAGGCTGTAGACGAACACGCCGAACTGCTCCACAGCAAGCTCAACTACTATCATCCCAACTATGATATGCAGGAGACCTTCAATGCCGGTGAAATCCGTATGAGTGCAGCCATGGACTCTTACATGAACGGTTACAACGACCCCCGTCGTACCGCCTACTTCAAGACTGCTGCCGACGACGGTGGCTATCATGGTGTGCGCTGTGGTACGGGCAACATCAGCTCTAAGGTCAGTGCCTATGCCGGAGCCAAGATTTCCAAGCTCAATATCGACAAGACCACAACTCCTATCGTGTGGATGACAGCTGCCGAGAGCTACTTCCTCCGTGCCGAGGGCGCTCTGCGTGGCTGGAACATGGGTGGTACAGCCCAGCACTTCTATGAGGCTGGTGTGAAAATCTCTTTCCAAGAGGCTGGCGTCTCTGGCGCTGACAACTATCTCGCCAACGACGAACTGACTCCCGCTGCCTATGAAGACAAGACCGGCGACGGCAACGATGCCGCTTCTCCCAGTTCTATCACCATCGCTTGGGACGAGAGCGCTGGCTTTGAGAAGAACCTCGAGCGCATCATCACCCAGAAGTGGATAGCTATGTATCCCGATGGCCCTGAAGGATGGTCTGAATTCCGTCGTACAGGTTATCCCAAGCTGTTCCCCGTGGTACGCAATGACAGCAATGGCAAGATAAGCACCAGCGTACAGATACGCCGACTGCCTTATCCACAGTCAGAGTACACCACCAACAGCGCTGCTGTCAACTCAGCAGTAAGCGTACTCAACGGCGAGTCTAACAATGGTACCGGCGACAACGGTGGCACCACTCTCTGGTGGGACAAGAAGTCACATTAATATTAATAATGTATATTAAAGATAGAACCAATATGAAATTCAGAATATTTTTCAGCGCTGCCGTAGTAGCCTCTATGGTGTTTGGGGGTCTCACAAGCTGTGATACCGACACCGAGGCCAATACCGTTCAGGGTTTGAAGACCTATGACGAGCAATATTACAAGAATCTCCGTGCGTACAAGAAGAGCGACCACGAGATCTGCTATGTTTACTATCAGAACTGGGCACCTCTCGAGGGTGTGGAAGGTAGCAAGGACCCCGCCTCTTGGGGCGAGCGTCTCGTCGGACTGCCCGACTCGCTCGATATCTGCAACCTCTGGATAGGTATTCCTACCCCAGAGACCCATCCTGTGGCTTACGCTGATATGCGCTACTGCCAGGAGAAACTGGGTACACGCTTTGTGTTCCATGCCGATGCCTCTAACTGGAACCACGCCGTGTGGTATCGTGACGAGAATATGAATGTAGACCAGAACACCATCGTAGACCTGCGTGAAGACCGTAGCGAGGAAGCTCTGCGTGCCTATGCCCGATGGGCTGTCGATACCGTGGTAAAATGTGGTCTCGATGGCGTAGACTTCGACTACGAGGGATGGGACAGCAACTCTATGTACATCGTTGCCGATGAGTGCAACAAGTATTTCGGTCCCGAAGGCAAGTGGGCAGAGAAGCTGTTCATGATAGACTATTTCGGTAGGTCCCCCGGTGACAACTGCGAACCCTATTGCGACTACCTCATCAAGCAGGCATATAGCGGCCAGGGTGCTACCGGCATGGGCGCTCCCGCTGGCTGGCCCGAGGAGAAGCACCTCTACATCGAGGCGTTTCATCAGAAACCCGACGGAGGCATGATCTGGAACTATGCCCGCTGGGAGCCCGCAAAGGGTCATAAGGGCGGCGTAGGTAGCTACTCTACCCGTTTCAACTACAACCAGTCTAAGAATGGACAGCCCTATCAGGCTCTGCGTGAGGCCATTCAGATTATGAATCCCGCGTTGAATAAATAAATGTATCAACACTACAATAAACAGAAACAATAATGAATATCAAGTATAGTTTAATGTCGGCAGCCCTGCTGCTCATGGCAGGCGGTACAGTACTGACCGGCTGTAATGCTGAGGGCGACGACTTCGATTATGGCAAGAACGGACTTCTGGTAGTAGGTACCGAGGTTACTCCCGTTCAGAAATTTGTGGTTGAGGATACCCCTTCTTCGTATCCTATCTCTATCCAGGCAACCAGCAAGGTAGAAAGTGATGTCAAGGTTTCACTCGCCATCGATACTGCATTGGTATCGCAGTACAACCTTAAGAATGGTAGCTCTTACTATGGCATACCATTGGACTGTGTAGAACTCGAGAACAGCGAGGTAACCATCAAGGCTGGTAGCGCTGTATCTACAGCCACTGCTGTCAAGGTGGTAAGCACCGAGTCATTTGTCGAGGGACGCAGCTACATGATTCCTGTTACCATCAAGGCCGTATCTGGTGGCAATCTGGATGTCGTTGAGGCTTCGCGCACTCTCTTCATCCGCATCTCACGTGTGCTCAACTTCCACCATATGTCATACACCTCTACCGCTTCATCCAACTTCATCTTTGATGAGAGCAAGAAGGTAGACCTGGGCAACTACACCATCCAGTTCAAGTTCTATGCCAATGGCTTCGGATATGCCGGTAACATCCAGCGTGTGCTGGCTATCGAGGGTGCCAATGAGGAAATGGCCAATATGTTCCGCTTTGGTGAGTCTGGTTCTGCTGGTGGCGACATCCTCCAGTGGATTTATCCCGGTGGCGGTATGTTCTCTACCACTCACTTTGCTGCCCGTCGCTGGTATCTCGTGACCTGTACCTACAACGGCTCCGACTTCAATATGTATGTAGATGACAACCCCTCACCCGATGCCAATGCGTCTGTATCAGGCAAGTCTACTCCCTTCCAGCGTTTCGAGCTGGGTATGTCTTGGGGTAACTACTATGCCAGCCAGTACTTCAGCGGTCGTCTGGCTGAGATTCGTCTGTGGAACAAGGCCCTCTCTCCCAGCACCATCGCTACCACTCTCTGTGGCGTAGACCCCAACTCTGATGGTCTCGTGGCTTACTGGAAGATGAACCAGACAGAGGGCTATGTCATCAAGGACGTTTCTAACCACGGTTATGACATGGACTGGAAGAATACCGTGCGCGACAAGAACGAGAGCGGTAATCTCTCAGCTACAACCGATGCTTATCAGGGTATCTCTTGGGGCATAGACGAAAACAACAAGTGTTCTGAGTAATCAAAGGAGGATAGTAACAATGAAAAATATAATCAAATCAGCAGCCCTCGGTGTCTTGGCAGTAGCCGGCATCACGATGGCATCATGCTCGAGCGACACCGTATATGACGTGGTGGGCAATCCCAACAACCTCGTTTACTTCAAGGCTAACGCCAACAATACCTTTACAGGTACGGTTGCTCATACTCCGGTAGGTGACTTCGGTTCGCTCAAGGGCGAATTCCCTGTAAAAGTGCAGCGTGCCCCAAGCCAGAATTGCAAGGTATATGTAGTCTCAGATCCCAGCCTGGTTGAAGCCTACAATGCCGAGCATAACACTTCTTATGTTGCTCTTCCCGAGTCTGCCGTTACATTCGAGAACCAGAACGTCACGGTAGAAGCAGGAAAGACGGATGCAAGCGATACCGTGAAGGTAACTCTCAATGAGAGTGCTCTGGCTTCGCTCACCGAGAAGGCCTATATGATGGCTGTCAAGATAGGTTCTGCCGAGCGAGAACTTAAGGGCAGCGAGGAGCGTGGCGTAGGTTATCTCATCGTGAACACAGAGACCAAACTCGTCAAGGATATTTCTTCTAAAGATGACGTTGTAGGAACTCTCCTTACTGATTATACTGGTTGGAATGTTAAGTATGACAGCGGTGTAGATATTACCGCCAGCGAACTCTTTGATGGTGACCTGACCAATGGCGCTGGTCTCCGTGCCGACGGCAATGATGGCAAGACCAAGGTAGTCATCGTGGATATGGGCGGCAATAAGTCTGTCAGCGGTTTCCGATTCTCACGCTACTACAAGTCCTGGTATGGCGGATGGTGGTATGATGAGTACTATTTCTCTGCTGTCAAGATTGAGTTGAGCAAAGATGGTGTCAACTGGGATGAGGCTGGTACCGTCACAGAGAGCGAAATGCCCAAGAACGGAGGTTACCAGTACTGTTCGTTCTATGGTGGTGTGTCAGCACGCTACATACGCCTCTCTATTGAGAGTGGCTCTTCTTCAGTATCAAGTCTTGCCGAATTAGGCGTATATGTAGCCAACTGATAGATTAGCAAGAATACACCTAACGGGCTAATGACCGTTTGGGGTTCAATATTAAGGGGTGCCTGGCCGATATGAAGACCATGCACCCCTTTTATCAATGTCTCTCTGATTGTTCTGATTGTTGCTGCTGCAACTGTTTCTACCACCCAATCAGTAGCCCTCTATGGGCGCTTGAGTATCACTTTGCCTTTGTAGACTGTGTCGGCGGCGCTGTCGAGGTCGTCCAGCAGCTGCGCCTTGGCGGCGGGATAGGTGCCGCGGTGCAGGATGAGGGTGTTGGTCTGCTTGACGGTGCGCCCCTCTACGCTTACGGTCGATGTGAAGGAGCCTATCTCGTTGGTTATGCTTACCGGCTTGGGCGTGGCTTCTAACATACATCCCTCGGGCAGCGTCATCTCTATCGTTTCCACGTTCTTGAAGCCTTGGTCTATGTAGATTTCGTGCTTGCGGTCGCGCGCTATGTGGCTCGGGACAAAGTTGCTGTGCAGCGGGTTGATGGTGGCAAAGAGGCGGGCACGCGTGCTGGTGGCTATCTGCACCTGGTCGGCCTCGACCGAGGCTGAGATGAGGGGCAGGAGACCACGCCCGCCCTCGCTCTTGCGGTAGCCCATCCTCGCCACAGCCCGCTTTATGTTGCCAAAGGGCAGACTGTAAGCTCTCGCAGCCGCATTGATGCGGTCCTTTTCGCTCTTCTTGAGCCAGCCATAGAGCCTGGTGTAGCGATGACAGCTATAGCTGTCGATGATGTTAATGCTGCCGGTGCCGTCGGGGCGGAAAACGGTCTTCACCTTGGTAGTGCGCAGATTGAGCGTATCGGCATAGTCGGGCAGGATGACTCTGTGTCCGCCCTTGTCGCTTATCTCTACCGCCTCGTGCCCCGCTATGTCGTCGTGGGTATAGCCCAGAGGTATCTCTGGGTTGGTACACTCCATCCAGATTACCCCTTTGGAGGTGGGCACCTTGAGGATGACGTGGTTGAGCTGCTGGAAGTTGGGCAGGTCGATGAGCCTGTCATACTTGGTGCTGATGAGCGTATAGGTCGAAGCCACACCCGCTTCTGCCAGCATGGCCTTCATCAGATTGGTCAGTGCCTTGCAGTCGCCGAAACCTTTGCGCCACACAAACTCGGCAGCCAGCGGGCGGTAGCCGCCGATACCCAGCTGGATGCTCACATAGCGGGTGTGGCGGCGCAGCAGGTTGTAGAGCACCCTCACCTTGTCCCAGTCGGTGGCACAGGTGTCGGTGAGCTCGTGTACCTTGGCCCGGGCGTCGTCGGGCAGCACGTCCATGCCCTGGCAGAGGCTGTTGATCCACAGTCCAAACTCTTCCCACGACTTCATGCTGCCCTGTGTGCCGTAATAATCAAGTCTCTCTGGCACGAAGAGCACTTTGGGAATCTGCCGCAGCAGCGGTTTGCTGAACTCCTCATAGACTATCTCTCCCTGGTTGGCGAGCGTGAAAGTCCAGCGTTTCTTCCCCTTGGGCGTGGTGCTCTCCACGGGCTTCATGTCGGTGTCCATAGCCACATAGCGCAGATTCATCGATGCCGGGAAGTCTATCATGTAGGTAGCCTCCTTGACCTCGGTGTCATAGGCGGGTATGGGCAAGAAGGGAGGATAGCTTATGGTGTTGTCCGTGCGGTGGTAGGTCACATCGGTGGTCACCACGATGGGGTAGAGAGGCAGGTCTATGCTCAGTTCCACGCTCTTCAGGTCGGTGACCATGTCTCCCGAGTATTCCGAATACTTCAGGTCGCCGGCTTTGTATTTCTTGTTGAACTTGCTGTTTACCCCTTCGACCACGCAGGCGAAACGTTCAATCTTCTCCGACTTGTCGAGCGTGGCGTAGAAGTTGGCCAGCTGGCTCATGGTCTCCTTGTATATCACCACCTCGGTGTGCTCGGTCATGCGGTATTCGCTCTGCGAGATTACGTCGATGTGCACTGTCTGCTTGCGTATCTGCGCCGTGGGCTCTGCCCATGCCGTGGCAGCCCATGCCGTGACTGCGGCGATAAGCGTGATGATTCTCATGGCTTTTTCTTTAGTACTATGAGGTCTTTGCTGCGCTCCACGATGTTGGCGAAGAACGTCTTCACCTCGTCGTAGCGGTTGTTGGCAAAGAAGACCTTGTTGATTTTGAAGATGGTGTTACACTTGATGACATTGTTGTCTACACCGCAGGCGATGCGTGCCGTCATCTCGCGCCCCTGGGTAGCGATGTTCACGCTCTTGGGCAGTTCCTCTACCTCCCAACCCTCGGGGATGGTGATGGTGTAGAGGGTGCGCTCGGTATGGATGAATGGAAACTCTATGGGCATCTGGCGGGTGGCGTCGGTGAACGGGTTGCTCTTGACCATGGGATAGATGATGGGCGAGATGTAGATGTGGTCGTCTGTGGCTTCACCCTTGCGGGTAAAGGTGTAGTCCTCGCTCGCCTCGTCGCCAAACTCCTTGGCGTCGGTGGTCTTGTAGTCGGCTATACTGATGTTGAAGTCTTCCTCCTTGTCGGTCACATATTCCTTCTCGTCCTTGGCTTGCGCATAGTGGGAGCGGAACATATAGGCACCCGTACCTCGGTGTACGGCCTTGACCTTGCCCTTGAGTTCGCCGTTGACGTCTATCGCTGCCGTCACTACATTGCTTTCGGTGTCTTTGCCTATGAGCTGCAGGTCTACCCACTTCTCGCCCTCTTGCTTGCTCAGGATGCGCGCCTTGTTGACATACAGAGAGGGAGTGAACGCGTTGAGGAAGCCTTTCTCCGACGAGGCGTCGGCATACATCATCTTGCCCTCGCCCATGGGTATTCCCACCACAAAGGTGTTGAGTTTGTCCATGCTGGGGTAGGTCACGGGCAGCGTGCCGGTGTTGCGTAGGCGCATCACCACGGGCACCGCCTCGATGCCGGCGTCGCGCAGCATGTTGACCATTATCAGGTTGATGTCGGCGTTGGAGCCTGTGCCCGCCTTGGCGGTCTTCGTCATCGACTGTGGGCTCAACTCGAACGTCTCGTTCCACTTAAGGTGGCTGAAGAGCAGTCGCAGCACCGCTGCAGCACGTTGCTCCGTGTCGGCTATCTTGTCTATGCCCTTCTCCTTGATTTCGTCACAGTAGGGGCTTTTGCTTCCAAACTTGCTGCCAAACCAGTCGGCCTTGCGCAGCATCTCGTCTATGCGCTCCCAGGTCTCTCCGAAGTCCTTGTAGCCCACATAGGGGAAGTTGGTGGCTGTGAGCTCGGCGGTGATGCGGGCCATGTAGTCTCTCTTGCACCACACGTAGTCGTCGCCTTTGACGGCAGGCATGTTGTTGCCCACATAGACATAGTTCTTGCTGGTGGTCTGTATCACGTCACTGCGCGCTACGAGCCCATCGCCCAGGATGGGTTGCAGCAGACCAGGTCCGCGCAGTTCATACCTGAACAGCAGCCACTCGGGAATGATGGATGTATATCTTGCGTGTACCACGGGGATGGGTTGTTGGGCGTTCCAGTCGTCCATCTGGTAGTAGAGGTCGCTGCTCACGTTGTATTCGTACTCGATGACCGACCCTACCTTGGCCTGGGGGATGGTAAACTTGACGCGGTCGTGGTATTCGTCGAGCTTCTCTGTGAATATCATGTCGCTCTTCATCTTGGTCTTGACCACCTTGCCGTTCTCGAGGTTTACGGCGACTGCCTTGATGCCGAAAATCTTCTCATGGCCCTTGGCGCCCTGGCTGTTGTAGAGCACGTGGTCTACGTTGGCATAGTCCTTGCCGGCGTCCTTGAGTATCTTGATGCGGAAGCGGTTGGTGGTGACTTCGGTGATGTCGCCGCCGTCGAGGCGAAAGCCCACATCGCGCAGGTTGAGCAGCACCACGGCTGCCGCCGATGAGTCTTTGTCGTAGGTGGTCATCTTCAGTTCTTCCATGGTGGGTTCGCCGAATTTGAACTTGGGCAGGCTCTGGCCCCAGGCAGCCACCGACATCAACAGGGCGGCTGTGAGCATGATGATTACAGGTTTTCTGGTCATAGTAGAATGATTTGCGTTAGATGATATTTTGCAAAGATAGTGCAAACCGAACGCCATAAGCTTGCTTGATGGCTGAGGTGCAGCCTATCTTATGCAAAGATAGTGCAAACCGAACGCCATAAGCTCGCTTAATGGCTGAGGTGCAGCCTATCTTATGCAAAGATAGTGCAAACCGTCGTACCGACCAAGCCCATGGCGATATTTCTTACGTTTTTGCTCGATTTTTGTTGACATTCTGTCGGTGAGGGCAGGGCTGTGGCAGTCCATCTGTGCATCCCGGAAGAAAAAAGGACTGATTTCCTTTTGTTCTTCACGCCGTTTGTGCTAACTTTGTAGCATAAAACCTAAAGATATGAAGATAAGTATAAAGAAAGCATTGGTCTGCTGCCTGTTGTTTGCCGGCGTTACGGCTATGGCACAGCAGCCCGCCATCATTCCCGTACCCGACCAGATGACGGTGGGCACAGGAGTGTGGACCATCAAGAAGAGTGCAACCATCGGTTGCGACAACGCACAGCTGCGGCCTGCCGCCGAGTATCTCAGCCAGATGCTCAGCCGCGCCACGGGCTATCGCTTTGCCGTCAAAAATGGCAAGGGCGACATCCGACTTACCCTTGCCAATGAGGGCAATGCCGGTGCCTATCGCCTCAGCGTCACCGGCAAGGGAGTGACCATCGAGGGCGACACCTACCGTGGCGTCATCAACGCCATAGCCACCCTGCGCCAGCTGCTGCCCGACGACATCGAGTCACAGCAGGTGGTGGCACGCACGTGGACGGTGCCCTGTGTGACCATCACCGACGCGCCACGCTTCGAGTGGCGTGGCATGGAGCTCGACTGCTCCCGCCACTTCTTTACCGTCGACGAGGTCTACAAGCTGCTTGATGTGCTGGCGCTCTACAAGATAGACAAGATGCACTGGCACCTCACCGACGACCAGGGATGGCGCATCGAGATTAAGCGCTATCCACTCCTCACCGAGCGCGGTGCATGGCGCATCTACAACAACCAGGATACCGTGTGCATGAAGCGTGCCGCCGAGGAAGATGCACCCGACCTGCAGGTTCCTGTTGCCCGTACGCGCCGCGATGATAAGGGACGCACCCTCTATGGTGGCTTCTACACCCAGCAGCAGGTGCGCGACATCGTGGCTTATGCCCAGGTGCGTGGCATCGAGATTATCCCCGAGATAGATATGCCCGGCCACAGCCTGATGGCCATCGACAACTACGACGGACTGTCGTGCTTCAAGCAGACGGGATGGGGCAAGCTCTTCACCACGCCTATGTGCCCGGGCAAGGACACCATGCTCGAGTTCTGCAAGAACGTGTGGAGCGAGGTCTTCGACCTCTTTCCATCGCGCTACGTACACATCGGCGGCGACGAGGTCGACATGAAAAACTGGAAGACCTGCCCCGACTGCCAGAAGCGTATGAAGGACCATCACCTCACGACCGAGCCACAGCTGCAGGCATGGTTCAACCACTATATGGAGGACTTCTTCACCGCCCACGGCAAGACCATGATAGGCTGGGACGAGATTATCGCCGGCGGACTCACCGCCAACTCGGCCGTGATGTGGTGGCGCTCATGGGCTGCCGACTCGCCCAAGCAGACCACCTCGCATGGCAATGCGCTGATATGCTCGCCCAACTCCGAGTTCTACATCGACTATCAGGAAGACCGCAACTCCATCCCCGCCATCTACCGCTTTGACCCCGTCAAGGGACTCGACGCCAAGGAGCAGCAGCTGGTGCTGGGTGTGCAGGCCAACCTCTGGACCGAATGGGTGCCCACGATGAACCGCGTG
>OBLI01001656.1_pt1 | contig 21042 bp, 15 predicted proteins | sample 1519701 | NCBI WGS metagenome assembly OBLI01 (sample SAMEA3663005, study PRJEB22513) | pig gut metagenome | biome: pig gut; feature: pig-associated habitat; material: faeces | place: France | collected 2012
GTTGCCTTATTACTACAAGAAATCGCAAGGATAATCCCCTGCGATTTCTTTTTTTTCGGCCATGTCAAGCCGGCTTGTTTCGGATGGTTACCTTTTTTTCGGCCATGTCAAGCCGGCTTGTTTCGGATGGTTACTTCGCGTTTTAGTGGAATTGGATGAGGCGTGTCAATGTGGCGTTGTGAGGGGGCTGGGGGCATGAAAAAAGGCTCCCCGCTGTGTGAGGTGCGGGGAGCCGTAGGTTGAGGTCAAGAAATATTCTTTATGAGGGTAGCGTGCTCTGCGAAAGGAGTGCTCTTCGTGAAGGCGTGTTCCCGGTTAGTGAGTGTGCTTTGTGAAAGGAATATTCTTGGTGAAGGGCGTGTTTGCCGTTGAGCAATCATTCTTCTTTGAGTTGGCGCACGATGCCGTTTTTGGCAAGTTTGATGAAGTCGAGAATCTTTTGTATCTCCTCGCTCATGGGAATTTGCTCGGGAATTTTGATGACTGCGTCTTCAAGACTGAAGTTACCGGTGTAGATGATGCGATAGGTGTTGGCTATGTGGCGGAGGATGCGTTCGCTCACGTTGAAGTGGCGCAGCACTACGGCGTTGACACCGTGGTAGGCGGCGGGGTTACCACCCAGAATGATGTAGGGCGGAACGTCCTTCTGCACGCGGCAACCGCTCTGAATGAGTGAATAGCGTCCTACGCGTACATGCTGTTGCACCACCACGCCGTTGCTCTGGATGGAACCGTCGTGCAGTTCGCTTTCGCCGGCAATGCAGGCACCGATTCCTACCACGCAGTTGTTATGTATGTTCACGTCGTGGCATACGTGTACGCGGTCCATCAGGAAGTTGTCGTTGCCTATGACGGTGGCTTTGTCCTTGTAGGTGCTGCGTGCTATCACCACATTTTCGCGTATGTGGTTGTTGTTGCCAATTTTCAGATAGGTGGTTTCTCCATCTACGTAGTGAAAATCCTGCGGTGTGGAACCGAGTACGGCATTCTCGTGAATAATGTTGTTGTCGCCCATGATGGTGCCTTCGAGAATGCTGGCATGTGCACGGATAACGCAGTTGTCACCTATGACAACGCCTTTCTCAATGTAGGCGAAAGGGCCGATTTCGACGTTCGCGCCAATTTTAGCAGCGGGGTCGACGTATGCTAATGGACTTATCATAGTAAATAGATTGTATTATGCTTCGCGGCCGCCGCCCAGAGCCTGGTAGAGGCTGATGGCAGCTTGCACCTTGTCGAACTTATAGGAGATGAGCGACAGCTGTGCCTGGATGAGGCTCTGCTGAGCGGTGAGCACCTGCAGGTAGGTGGTGTTGTTGGTGTGTTTGAAGAGGAGTTGCGTCTGCTCCAGGGTGTGGGTGAGCGTGGCAACCTGCTGCTGCATGGTGGCCTCCTGTGCGGTGGCGCTTTGATACTGCATGAGGGCATTGCTTACCTCCTGCCCAGCGTTGAGCAGAGCCTGCTCGAACTGGAGTTGGGCGTCCTCCAACTGTAACTTCGACACTTTCAGGTTGGCGCGCAACATACCGTTAGCAAAGATGGGCTGCGTGAGCGATGCCACGGCCGAGGCCAGAATCTTGCCGGGGTTGATGATGGCGCCGGCGTTGTTGGTCCATGCGCCTTGTCCGCTGATGGTGAGGCTGGGGTAGAAGGCAGCGCGAGCCGCGTTCACGGTGTAGAAGGCATTGGCCAACTGCATCTCCTTGGCGCGAACGTCGGGACGGTTCGAAAGGAGCTGTGCCGGAACACCCGTAGAGAAGGAAGAGGGGAAGCCATCGGCGTTGAAGACGCCGCGGCTGATGGGGTGCGGCGTTTCGTGTAGCAGTGCGCAGAGGGCGTTCTCCGTCTGGCGGATGTTCGACTCGAGTGCGGGCACCGAGGCTTCTAGTTGCAGCAAGTTGGCGCGGCTCTGGCCCACGGCTGCCTCTGTGGTCATGGCAGCGGTTTTCATCAGTTCCATGGTGCGCACGTTTTCACGCCAAATATTCACCGTCTCTTTGGTGGTGCGCAGTTGCTCATCGAGCATCTGCAGCGTGTAGTACATGTTGGCTACGGCGGCTATGATGGCCGTGCGTGTAGCCTGCTTGGCTTCGCGTGAGAGCTGCAGCTGCGTTTCGCTCTGCTTCTTGGCGTTGCGCAATTGGCCAATGTGACCAATCTGCCAACTGGCGCTCAGGGGGAAACTGTAAGTCTTCGTGGCCTTGCCAAAGTCCCACGATGACACCGTGCCTTGCGGGTTAAAGGCGAGGGTGGGGTAGTAGGCCAGGCGTGCCACTTTGAGGCCAGCTTTTGCCTGCTCTATCAGCAGGTCGGCGCTGCGCAGGTCGGTGTTCTGCTCGAGCGCCTTCTGGATGAGTGCCTGCAGTTGCGGGTCGGTGAAGACCTGCTGCCAGGGCGTATTGCCGAAGTTGGCGGTGTCGGCCGGCACGGTGGCATAAGCCTCCGTCGTGTCGCGATAAAGTTTGTCAATGTCTTTCGTGGCAGACTCGGGCCTCTCGTAGTGGCTGTAGAGGTTACAGCCTGTGAGCAAAGCCGAACAACCTATGATATAGAGAAAATGCTTCATCTGTAAGGATGTATTTTGAGTAGGAAAACCTGCTGGGCGGGGGTAGCTCTCCGTTAGGGGCGTACCCCCGCCTTGGGCAGTGCTTTATTTAGAATACTGTTCGATGTCAGAAACGGCCTCGCCGCTGTTCTCCACGTCGTCCCAGTGCATAGGCGTGAGTTTCTCCTGCAGGCTCTGGAAGATGACGAAGAGTACGGGCACAATGTAGATTTGCAGTATCATACCGATAAGCATACCGCCGATGGCCGTCGTACCCAGAGCGCGGTTACCGTTGGCACCAACGCCGAAGGCAAACATCATGGGCAGCAGACCGATAATCATGGCCATTGAGGTCATGAGGATAGGACGCAGACGGGCACCTGCACCCAGCACAGCGGCCCATGTGATGCTCATGCCCATTTTGCGGCGGTCGAGGGCGAACTCTACAATCAGAATGGCGTTCTTGGCAAGCAGACCCATCAACATGATAAGTGCAATCTGCACATAAATGTTGTTGGCGGCCTCGCCGAAGATGGGAATGATGCTGTTCAAGCCACCCATGGCGTGGATGAAGATGAACGAGCCGGCCAGACCGAAGGGTACTGACAGCAGCACGGAGAAGGGCAGGATGTAACTCTCGTACTGCGCCGAGAGCAGCAGGTAGATGAACACGAAGCAGAGCACAAACACGATGGCCGTGGTGTTGCCCGACGATGACTGTTCCTCACGCGACTGTCCCGAGAACTCGTAGGAGTAACCCTGAGGCAACGTTTGCTGTGCCACTTCCTGTATGGCCTGAATAGCCTGACCTGAGGTGTAGCCTGTGGCGGGGTTACCGTTGATGGCTATCGACGTAAACATGTTGAAGCGGTTGATGTTGTCGGGGCCGAAGCTCGGTGAGATGGTGATGAACTCCGTGATGGGGGCCATGCTGTCGCCGTTGCGTACCTTTATTTTATAGAGGCTCTCAAAGTTGGCGCGCTCGCTGCGTTCGCCTTGCACCATGACACGGTAGATTTTACCGAAACGGTTGAAGTTCGAAGCGTACAGACCGCCGTAGTAACCCTGCAGTGTGGCGAGGATGGTTTGCGGCGAGATGCCGGCGCGCTTACATTTGGCAGCATCGATGTCGATCATGTACTCGGGGAAGTTCGGGTTGAAGTTCGTCTGTGCCGACTCGATTTCAGGGCGCTTGACCAGTTCGGCCAGGAACTCCTTGGACACGCTGAAGAACTTGTTGATGTCGCCACCCGTGCGGTCCTGCAGGTTAAACGTGAAGCCGTTCGTGGCACCGTAACCCGTAATCATAGGCGGCTGGAAGAAGAGCACCTGTGCATCTTTGAACACATCGCGTGAGTTCAAGTACAGGCTGGCGAACACCACGGTCGAGCTTTCGGCGAGCGAACGTTCCTCCCAGTCCTTCAGTTTCACAATGAACGAGCCGTAGGAGGGACCCTCGCCGCCGATGAAGGAGTAGCCAGAAATCATCGTACTCTGTTGCACGGCAGGCACTGAGCGCACCAGACTGTCCACCTTTACGAGGTAGGCTTCTGTGCGGTCCTGCGATGTGCCCGGTGGCATCGTCACAACACCCATAATGGTACCTGTGTCTTCGTTGGGCACCATGGCCGTCGGTGTGATTTGCATGAGGAAGATGAGCAGGGCAATGAAGCCCACGGTGATGCCCATGGAGAGGAAGGGGCGCTGAATGAAGCCCAGCACCTGCTGCTTGTACTTCTGCAGGATGCGTTCGTACGTATTATTAAAAGCCTTCTTGAATTTCTCGGTGGTCAGACCGATGAAGCCCAGCAGAGCCACCACGGTAGCCACGCTGGCCAGTATGGGGTGCGACTCAAAGTTGAACAGGCCGAAAATCATGCCCAGAATGGCTATTGCGATGAGCAGCACGGTGATACCGGGGTGCAGTAGGCGGCCGATGGCTTCGGCATAGCGTTGCAGCATGGTCTGGCCAGCAGCCTTGTAGGCAATGCTCATGCGCTCGCCGAGCGAAGCCTCCTCCTCGTTCTCCTTGTGGTGCGGCTTCAGCAGAATGGCGCAAAGGGCCGGCGAGAGGGTAAGGGCGTTCAGAGCCGAGAAACCGATGGAGATGGCCATTGTCAAGCCGAACTGGCGGTAGAACGTACCGGCCGTGCCCGACATGAAACTTACGGGCACGAACACGGCCATCATGACAAGCGTAATAGACACGATGGCACCGCCCAGTTCGCGCATGGCGTCAATGGAGGCTTTGCGGGCAGAGGTGTAGCCCTGGTCCAGTTTGGCGTGCACGCCTTCCACCACCACGATGGCATCGTCCACCACAATGGCGATGGCGAGCACCATGGCTGAGAGGGTGAGCAGGTTGAGCGAGAAGCCTATGAGGTAGAGCATGAAGAATGTGCCGACCAAGGCTACAGGGATGGCAATGGCGGGAATAATTGTGGAGCGCATGTCCTGCAGGAAGATGAACACCACGATGAACACGAGGATGAAGGCCTCGATAAGGGTCTTGATTACCTCATGAATGGAGGCGAAGAGGAAGTCGTTCACGTTCTGTGCTTCGCGGATTGTCAGGCCGTCGGGCAGGCTGGCGCGGCTTTCCTCAAGCAGTGCTTGGATGTCCTGCACCACCTGCGTAGCGTTGGAGCCCGCACTCTGCATCACGATACACGACACCGAGCGGTGACCGTTTACGCGGCCACTGAAGGAGTAGGTGCTGCGGCCCAGTTCCACCTTGGCCACGTCTTTCACGCGGATGATGGTGCCGTCGGGGTTGGAGCGAATGACCATGTTCTCAAAGTCCTTCTCCTCGCTCAGTCGGCCACGGTAGCGCAGCGTGTACTGGAAGGTCTGGTTCTCGCGTTCGCCTATGGCACCGGGAGCGGCCTCCACGTTCTGCTCGGCCAGTACCGCGGTGATGTCAGAGGGCATGAGCTTGTACTCAGCCATCTTCTCGGGCTTGAGCCAGATACGCATGGAGTAGTCGGCACCCATCACCATGGCGTCACCCACACCCTTTACGCGCTGCACTTGGGGGATGATGTTAATCTTGGCGTAGTTCTCAATGAAGTCAGGCGTGTACTTGTCTTCCTCGTCGACCACGGAGAAGATGATAAGCATGGAGCTCTGGCGCTTCTGCGTAATCACACCGACTTTGGTGACTTCGGAGGGCAGTAAGCCTTGCGCTTTGGCCACGCGGTTCTGCACGTTCACGGCTGCCATGTCGGGGTCGGTGCCCTGCTTGAAGGTGATCTCGATGGTGGCATTACCCGTGTTGGTAGCCTCCGAACTCATGTAGTCCATGTTTTCCACACCGTTGATTTGCTCTTCAAGCGGGGCAATCACGGAGTTGAGCACGGTCTGGGCGTTAGCACCGGTGTAGGTGGTGCTCACCTCTATGGTAGGGGGCGCAATGTCGGGATATTGGGTGATGGGGAGTGACACAAGACCCAGCACACCAAGGATGACAATAACTACCGATATCACGGTGGACAGCACCGGACGGTTGATAAATCTGTCTAATTGCATAATTGGTGAGGTTGACTGGTAGAATTTCTGTTCTGCCTGCGCCCTCGGGGTGTAGCCCTGGGGCGTAAGGTACAGAACGTGGAAAAGAGTCGTTTGTTAGTGAACCGTTATTTGCTGAAAGGAGTTTTACCTTCCTTCAGGTCGGCCTTGGCCTTGTTTTGGGCGTCGGTGGCCTGCTTGGGTGTGATGGGGTTGATGGTCATACCGTTCGTGAGCTGGTTCACGCCGTCGACCACAACCTGTTCGCCTGCCTTCAGACCCGAGGTTACCACAAACTGCTGGCCGTTGTGCTGCGGCAGCACCTGAATTTCGCGCGAGGTCACCTTCTTGTCGGCACCCATTACGTAAACGAAACGCTTGTTCTGAATTTCATACGTAGCCTTCTGCGGAATGAGAATGACGTTGTTGGCGTGGGTGGGTATGAGCACCGAACCTGTGGCGCCCGAGCGCAGCAGGTGGCTGGCGTTGTTGAAGGTAGCACGCATCTGCACCGAACCTGTGGAGGGGTCAATCACGCCGCTCACCGTGCTCACCGTACCCGTTTCGCCGAACTCCGTGCCGTCCGACAGCACCAGGCGCACCTGGGGCATGTTCTTCAGGGCTGCCTGCACGCCGCCGCTTTCACGCGTCAGGGCGAGCAGCTGGTTTTCGGTCATCGAGAAGTACACGTACATCTGGTTGATACTCGACACGGTGGTGAGGGGTTGTGCGCTCGATGCGCTCACCAGGCTGCCCACACGGTAGGGAATCATGCCCACCACGCCGTCGGCAGGAGCCGTCACCGTGCACCAGCGCAGGTTGTCGCGGGCGCTCATCAGCTGTGCTTCGGCGGCTGCCAGCTGTGCTTCGTAGGAGGCCAGGGTGTTTTCGGCCATCTGCATGTCGTAGTTCGAAATGATGTTCTGCTTGAAGAGCATCTGCTTGTTCTCCACCGTCAGCTTCTGCGTAGCCACGTTGGCTTTCATCACGCGCACCTGTGCTTCGGCCTGCTTCACAGCAGCCTGATACACTTCGCTGTCGATGAGGAAGAGGGGCTGGCCCTTGCGCACCGAGGCGCCTTCGTCCACCAGCAGTTTGGTGAGGTAGCCACCCACTTTGGGGCGTATCTCAATGTCTTGCATACCCTTGATGGTAGCGGGGTATGATGTTTCCAAATCGGCGGTGGTGGCCTGCACGGTCACCACGGCGAAATCCTTGTTGGCTTCGGGCATTTGTTGTGATTTGCCGCAGCCTGTCAGCAGGGCGGCAGTCATCATCCATAAAGCGATTTTCTTCATGTGTGGTTGGGTTTATGTAAGATTTTGTTTGTTTTCAGTTGTGTAAAAAAGCATCTTTTACATGCATGCCTACACTAATTCGTGTGCAAAGTTAGAGTAAAAAAACTTTTCCCTACCTTATAGTTTTCGGCAAATATGTAAATGTTAATCTTTTTTATAGGTCAATCAGCCTCAAACACATACGCTTCAGTTGTTATTGTCAACCTTGTGTGGCAAAACGTTCGGCAGCGTCGGCCGCAGGTAAAAGTTGTGTGCGGGGCAGCGTTCCTCTCTCATGGCATTCGCTCCTTTTCATAAACGGCGTTTTTGGTGGTCCGTACATTTCCCTGCTTTCATCCCCGCATGGTGGTGGGTGCCTGGCGTAGTCTACCCCATATAAATCATAAGGAAAGGCACTCCCGCGGCCTTACATTTTTTCAAAAAAGAATGGCGACGCTGGAAAAAAATTTTCCACGGCTTGAAAATATTTTGTCAAGGCATGAAAAAAGTTTTTCAAGGCATGAAAAAAAATTTTCAAGCGTAGCCGTTTTTCTTGAAAATATCCGAGTGCCTTTTATCACGTATAGGCTACCCGCGGGGCATTGCATTACGCCTATGAATTTCGTGTGGAAACGGCTGTTATACAGTATATAAAAGGCATGTCCGCGCAGCCCCCGTGGCGGGAGTGGCGCGGACATGTGTGTCGTAGTGGTGGGTGTGCGTAGTGGTTTAGTAGGCCAGACGCACGTTGTCAACCCAGAGCGTGTTGCCCACGCTGCCTATGTAGGCACCGCCGTGCGAGGAGTCGAACTGCAGCACGAGGTGGGTGGGCGTGTCGTTGGCATTGCCCCAGCCCACTTCCTTCACGGGCACCATCTTGCCTTTCGAGTTCTTGGCGTATTTGGTGTTTTCGCCCGAGGTCAGAGCCCAAGCGGAGTTGTAAATTTTCAGTTTGGTAATGTCGCCGTAGTAGATGGGGAAGCGTGCATTGTTCACCCAGTCGGTGTTCGAGATGAAGCGGCGTACCATGGTGCCCACGCGTTTGGCATAGATGTTTCCGTGAGCATCCTCCCAGCGCTTTTGCAGGTAGAGAATGACGTCGGGCATGTCCTTGCCTGCCACGGTGGAGGGCTTGCCGAATCCCGTCTGCTTGACGCGGTTGGGCTGGCCGGAGAGCTTCACCTTGTAGTCGAACACGAGGGCGGTGGGGCGCTTGGTGAACTTGACGCCGGCGTTGAGCTTGCTCATGGGGTTCTTGGTGTTGGTGATGGGCTCCTGCGTCTGTCCCAGGTAGATGGAGCCGGCCGCCAGCACCTTGATGTTGACGATGCCCAGCACCTTGCACTCTTCCAGATGGGTGTAGAGCTTGGCGCAGTAGCCGTGGCCGGGGTGCGTGTCGCGGTAGACGCTGACGTTGGTCTTGGTGATGCCCGAGACCTTGGCCATGACGTTGGAGCAGGCCCAAGGCGTGCCGCCGGTGCCGAGGTAGGGGTTGTTGTTGTTCCACGTGCCGTTGGGGGCGATGTGGTAGAGCGTCTTGGTGTCGCCGCCTATGATGCCGCTCTCCTTGACGTGGCGCACGAGCCACTGGTCGAAGTTGCCGAAGCGGATGTATTCCATTGTGCCCTCTTCGCCGTGCGTTTGCAGGTATTCGGGGGAGTAGGGGATAGCGCGTGCCGTGCCAGCGAGGCAGAGTAGCAGCATGAGGAGTGAAAAGGTTTTCTTCATTGTGGTATAAGGTGTTTAAATGGCTGGCGTGCGGTGGCGTTTACACCCGCAGTGACGTGGCACCGTGCGCTGGGCCGAATGACTTGTTGTGTTGATTTTGACGATAGGTACTGGAGGCTCAGAAAGCCTCGTTGACGCAGAAGATGAAGCCGCCGCCGTGGCGCGTGAAGCCGTAGTCGATGCGCACGTTCACCTTGTGCTTGAACTCCCAGCGATAGCCAATGCCTGCGTTAGGAAGGGTTTTGCGGAAAGCCATCTCGCTGACCTTGGGGGCAACGTTGGCCGCGGCCACCCACAGGGCTACGCCGTGGCGCCTCCTGATGTTTTGCCGCAGTTCCACCTGCCCCTCCACCAGTTGCTTGTCGCGGTAGCGTCCTTCGTAGTAGCCGCGCATGCGGTTGTTGGAGCCCACCTCGCTCAGTAGCGCCCAAGGTGTGTGGCCATAGTTGAACTGTCCGTGCAGTTCGCCTGCCAGCACGCCGCCCTTCCACACCTTGATGTATTTGGCCAGCGTGGCCTCGGTGGTGCTGAAGTTGTTTCGCCCGTTGGCCAGAAAGCGGGGCGTGAAGGTTTGGTCTATTTGCATGAACAGGCCGCGTGAGGCGTTGGTCATGAAGTCGCGCGAGTCGTAGGTGAAGGACACGCCCACCGTCTTGGCATTGATGCGCAGGGCCTGCCCCTGCCACAGGGGTTCCCTGCCCGCGTCGATGTCCTTGGCCTGCATGTAGCGGTAGTTGATGAGCGGGCCGAAGTAGGTCTTTGGCGCTATGCGGAACATGAAGCGCGCCATGGCGTTGACGCGGTTGCGGCGGTAGTTGGTTTCATTGGCGTCGACATCGGCCATTTCGTAGCCTATGCCCCAGAACTGTGTGCTGAAGGTAGAGAGCGTCAGTTTGTAGTCGAGGCGGTAGCGCTCCTTGGGCCAAATGTGGTTGCCCAGGACGCCCACCAGGAAGAAGCCCTTGGTGGTCATGTCGGTGAAGACGGAAGCGTTGGAGCGGGGCAGTGCCTTGTCAAGGCGGTCGGTGCTGTAGGTTGCGGTGGCCATGATGCCCAGTCCCAGCCCCGTGGTGGCCGAGTAGTGCGGACCGGGCAGCACACCGAAGTCGATGCGCTTCTGCGGCTTGGGCTTGTTGGAGTTGCGGAAGTAGTCGTACAAACGTTTCATAACCCCGCGGCGCGGCTGTGTGCTGTCGGTAGCCAGCGATGCCACGCTGTCGCAGTCGGCCTGGCGGGCTATGCTGTCGGTCGCCAGACAGGGCTTTTCACCAAGGTCGTGGGCGTGAAGTGGCATGAGCGCCATGCTCCCTGTCATGGCAAGCAGAGCCAGCGCCCGTTGGCGTTTGGCAAGAAGGCCTGACAGGAAAAACTTGAGCTTGCAAGTGAGGGCGAAAAAACCAGCCGTGCAAGGCTTGAAACGGGTGATAACGTGCACAATAATGTGTGAATTAGGGTGTTTTGAGGTTGCAAAAGTACTTATTTGCCTTTGCCCATGCAAGTACAGCAAGTGCCGAATTGAGCCAAATGCGCAAATAACTATGCTCTGAGCACCTTATATGACAAGGTTTGCCACATGCGCATGACATTGGCGAGGGTCAGCTTCAATGTCACATGCAAAAGCATCCGCTACGCCCCAAGGGGTATGGCGGATGCTTGTAGGGAGAGGTCTGATTAGAAGCGGGCCGTCACTTGCACGTCGAAGGTGTTGTAGTGCGAATCGCTGGGCAGGGCGGCATGCCGTGCGGCGCGGTTGTCGGTGAAGGTGTAGTTCAGTTGGAACACGAAGTTCTTACCCAGAGTGTAGTTGCCCGACAGGCCGTAGTTTGTGATGAGTGAATTCCACGTTTTGGCATCGCGGTAGCAGTCGTAGCGGGCATAGACCTTGGCACGCTTGGCTACGGGCACGCCGAGGGTGGCATACCAGGCGTCGCTGCGGTCGGCGGCCGAGGCTGAGGTGGTGACACCGCCCACCGAACTCATGTATTCGCCGCGCACGGTCCATTTGTCTTCATACTTCAGACCTACGCCCCAGCGAACGCGCTTCACGCTTGGCAGCTGCGGATTTGCCTCGTCGTACTTGTAACTCTCGTTGGTGTATTTGCCATTCCAGCCGAAGCCGCCGATGGCCAGGTTCTTCACGGGGCTAATCCACAAACCGCCGATGAGGTCCTTGTGATTGTCCTTGTCGGTGTGGTTGATGCCCTGTCCGTTGAAGAAGCCCACCTGGTAGTGCAGCCAGTGGTGGCCGTCGGATGCCTTGAAGAGGTCGCCCTGCAACTGTACGCCGAGGTCGCGACCCGAACTCTTGTGCTCGCCGCAGCGGTCGTTGATGGAGGCCAGCTTCAACGTGGCCTGTGAATAGCTGCCCAAGCCTACGTCGATGGGGTTGTAGGGGTTTTCAAAACCGAAGGGACGTTTGAACTGACCCATCTTGACCTTGAAGAAGGCAAACTTCTGCCATTCGATAAAGGCGTCGACAATGCGCGGGCCTTTGTCGTTGCCGGGTGCACCGTTAACCTCCATCTGCACTTTGTAGTAGAAGTCGTTGAACAGACGTCCGTCCAGATACAGACGCACGAAGCGGAGGTCGAAGCCGCCGTTTGACTTCTGGCCGCTACGGTCGCTGATGGAGTACTTGGTCATGATGTAGCCACCGAACTTGATGGATGGGTTGGCTTGCTGGAAGAATTGGCCCACCTTGCGGGGCGTGCGGGCAACGTCGCTTAGCGTGGAGTCGACGTGCGTGACCGCGAGTTCGTTCACGGTATCTGCGGCAGCCGGCAGGCAAACGAATGCCAAGGCGGTCAGCAGTTTGAAGTGTAGCATGATGTGAGTGATGAATGTTGATGTGATTGGTTGGGTTCTGCTTGAAGGGCGGCGCAGCCTGATGCCGCCATACTCCATATTATATATAAGGAGAGCTTACTCTATGTGCAGCTGGTGTGAAGCGTAGCGCATCACCTCGGGGCGGTGGGTGATGAAGAGCATGGTTTGGTGCTGCCGTGCGCGGGCAATGTTTTGCAGCACCTTACGCTCGGTTTCAGCGTCGAGGGCCGAGGTGGCCTCGTCGAAAATCAGGATGCAGCCCGTGTTGAGCAAGGCGCGGGCTATGGCAATGCGTTGCGCCTGCCCCTCCGACAGGCCGCCGCCTGCCTCACTGCATGGCGCATCGAGCCCTTTGGGGTGGCGGAACACGAAGTCGGCGCAGGCATCTCGGAGCGCCTGCTGCATTTGCGCTTCGGTGGCCTCGGGGTTACCCATGAGCAGGTTGGTGCGTATGGTTCCCGAAAAGAGTGTGTTGCCCTGCGGCACGTAGCAGAAGTTGGTGCGCAGGTGGGCTGCCGTTTCATGCCGCTGACCCGCACCGTCGATCAGTGTGATGCGGCCGCCAGTGGGGTGGGTGAGCGCCAGCAGTAGACGAATGAGTGTGGTTTTGCCCGAACCAGTCTCACCCAGTATGGCGGTGACGCTGCCCGCGGGGAAGGTATGGCTGAAGTGGTGGAAAATCGTGCGCTCGCCTTTGTCGTAGGCAAAGTCAAGTTGCGACACCTCGATGGCCACCGGCCCCGTGAGCTGCACGTCGCGCCCTGCATCCTCCTGCGGTATCTCCTCCAGGTCCATCAAACGTTCGGCCGCCGTGAAGGCATTAATGAAAATAGGAATGAAGCGCGAAAGGTTGCGCACGGGTTCTTGAATTTGACCTACCAGTTGAATGAAAGCAATGAACGCGCCGTAGGAGATAAGTCCCTGTTGCAGGCTCAGCGTGCCCCAGGTGAAGGTGACGAAGTAGCCTGTGGCAAAGCCCAGGTTGAGCAGTGTGGATGAAATGGTGGAGTAGCGGGTGCGCTTCAGAATGCAGCGGTGCAGTTCGTGCTGGCGCACCGTGAGTCCTTGCAGCGTGGCCGCTACGCGTTGCAGCGTCTTGATGACGAGGGCGTGCTGCAGCGTTTCCTGAATGATGGACTGTATGGAACTGTCGAGGTCGCGTGCCTGGTGTGTGAGGCGGCGCATGCGTTTCACGTAGAGCTTGCTCGAAAGAATGAAGAACGGCACCACCAGCACCACGATGACGGCCAGCGTGCGATCCATGAAGAAGAGGAAGAGGAAGGCGCCGAGGAATTGCAGGAAGGTGGTAACGAAAAGCGGAATGCTCTCAGTGGTGAAGTTGACTACGTCGCGCACGTCCTGCTCCAGGCGGTTGGTCAGATTGCCCGTGTGAAAGCGGCGCAACGTCTCCCACCTGCCGCGCAGCAGGCGGCCGAAGATGTAGCGCTGCATGGTGTTGAGCGCCTTGACGCCCAGAATGGCCCGTATCCACCGCATGCTGAGGCCCAGCACGAGGCGCAACGCCATGATGAGTGCCAGCAAGGCAAGGGCACGTGGCAGGGTGGTGAATGTAGACTGGTGCGTGGCAATGTCGACTGTGGTCTTGGTGGCCCACACCATGGCCAAATCAAGTAGCACAAGCGTGGTGCCAATGCCAATGTTGAGCATCACTTGCAGGTGATGCCCTGAGAGTTGGCGATAAAGGTAGCGGCTGATGTGCAGTATAGGGCGTGTAGTCACGGCTGTGCTATATATATAAAGGAGTAAAAAGGCTGAAAATGCCAGGGCTGGCATGGGCGGCTATTATTCTTCGCCCGCGGCACAAGAGTCCTGCCGTTTGATGTTGCTGCCTCGCCAGTTCAGTTTGTCTCGTAGCGTGCCGAAGAAGTCCTTGTGGTCAATTTTGATGACGGGTGTGCTGACGTTGGCCTTGCGCAGCGTGATGGTGGTGCTGTCGGGCAGGCTCTCGCTCTTACCGTCGGCCGTCAGCAGGAAACGCCCGCTGCGACTACGTATTTTCAAGCGTATCTCCACATCGTCGCGCATCACCACAGGGCGCACCGAGAGGCTGTGGGGAGCCACGGCCGACAGGCAGAGCGTGCCGGTGCCGGGCACAATGATGGGGCCGCCCACACTGAGCGAGTAGCCCGTGGACCCTGTTGCAGTACACAAAATGATGCCGTCGGCCAGGAAGTCTGTAAGGAAAAGGCCATTGACGTAGGTGCTCACTTCGATGAGCGATGAGTTGTCGTGTTTGAGCACCGCTACCTCATTCAGCGCATAGGGGTGGAAGTCCGACGGGCGGCCGTCCTTTTCCACAGCCAGCATGGAGCGCTCCTCCACCACGTAGTCGCCGCGGCAAAGGGCATCGAGGGCGGGAGCCAGGTGTTCGGGCGTCACGTCGGCCAGAAAACCCAAATGCCCCGTATTGATACCCAGAATGGGGATGCCCGTGCCAGCAAGTTTGGCCGCAGTGCCTAAGAACGTGCCATCGCCGCCAATGGATATGGCCATGTCGGCTTGGCAGCCCTTGTGATGGCAAAAGGGCACGAAGGAGGGGAGAACCACACCCAACTGCTGTGTGATGAAAGTCGCAAATTGTTCCTCCACGGCGATTTGTACGCCCAAATGCGTGAGGTGGTTCACAATAGCGGCCACGTACTGGTTCTTCTTGCTTTGATGAATGTTGCCAAACAGGGCAATGCGCAAATGTTCGTAAGTCATGAGTCGGTGTCCGTGTTGCTTGCTGATGCCTGCCCGCTGCGTGGTGCGGAGGCTATGCTTCCCGCCACCACAAGCGTACGGCCTGCACGCGGTTTATTTATGGTAACAGGAGGAAAAACAATGTGAAATGCCCTTGTTGGGCTAATTATTAACGATAATTATAACTTGCCCACATGCAAAAGAGTTAATTTTGCGCGGTAAAACGGGCGTGGAGATATTTTGATACTCCTTGTCCGCCGTACTTGCAGCCTACGTAAAGCACGAAGGCATACAGGCATAAGGGTTTGCTAAAATCGTGCAAATGTACGTATATTCTCTAAATTCAGCACGCTATCCAAATGACAAAGTTAAGCGTAAACATCAACAAGGTGGCTACACTGCGCAACGCCCGAGGCGGCAATAACCCCGACGTGGTGGCCGTGGCGCTCGATTGTGAGCGCTTTGGCGCACAGGGCATTACGGTGCATCCTCGGCCCGACGAGCGGCACATACGTCATGCCGATGTGCGTTGTCTGCGGCCGTTGCTTACCACCGAGTTCAACATGGAGGGCTATCCTTCAGCCGACTTCTGCAAGTTGGTGCTTGAGGTGCGGCCTGCCCAAGTCACCCTTGTGCCCGATGCTCCCGACCAGTTGACCTCTAACCATGGCTGGAACACTGTGGCCCAGCATGATTTCCTGCAAAGTGTGTTGATTCCGTTTCGCGAGGCAGGCATACGCACCAGCATCTTTGTGGATGCAGATGAGGAAATGGTGCGTGCGGCCAAGAGCATAGGGGCCGACCGCGTGGAACTCTATACCGAGCCGTATGCCGCTGCCTATTCGTCCGACCGCGTCGCAGCCATAGCCCCCTTTGTCGAAGCTGCAGCCTGCTGCCGCCAAAGTGGCATGGGGCTGAATGCGGGGCATGACCTCAGTCTGCAGAATCTGGCCTACTTTCACCGTTGCATTCCTTGGCTCGATGAGGTCAGCATAGGCCACGCACTCATCTGCGATGCCCTGTATTTGGGACTAAAAGACACGATTGCCGCTTACCGCCGTTGCCTTGAATGAGCGCACTGCACGAGAGCGGTAGTAATATATAATTGAGTAAGTAAAACAAAGTTGAATACCAAGACCCTTTGCCGAAGACGACCGCGTGCAGAGGTGTCAAATAAGCATTTCTTATGATTTACATTTTCTTGGCCGATGGTTTTGAGGAAATCGAAGCTCTTGGCACGATGGACATTCTTCGTCGCTGTGGACTCGAAGTGCAACTGCTCAGTGTCAACGGCAAGCGTGTGGTTAACGGCGCGCATGGCCTGGAGGTGAAGGCCGACAGCGTATTTCGCAAAAATTTCGTCTTGCATGCCGATGCTTTGGTCCTCCCCGGAGGCATGGGGGGCACAGAAAATCTCATGAAGTGTTCCCTGCTCCGCAACACGCTGATGCACCGTGCCATGGCCGGCACACTTATTTCAGCCATTTGTGCGGCTCCCTTGGTGCTGGCCGATGCTGATTTGCTTACGGGCAAGCACATGACCTGCTACCCTGGTCTGCAGTCCCGCATGCGTGGTTGCATTTATCATCCCGAGGCCTATGTGGTGGAGCATGGCAACATTATCACCGCGGCCGGCCCTGCCGCCACACCTTATTTTGCCTTTGCCGTTGCCACGCGTCTGGCAGGCCAGGAGGTTGTCAACAAGGTTAAGAACGATATGCTCTACGAGGGCCTACCTGAGGAGCACCACCGTGTGCTTCGCGTCAGTGAGGTGCTGCCTGTGCAGTAAAGCCCTACGGCTGCGTGTTAATAAATATATAGAAAGGGGAGGGCTTGCCAGGCAGGTCTTTCCCTTTCCTTACATCAAGCCACTTCCTTCCACGTGCTCGATCCCTTACAAACCGACATCAAGTTCCTCAAGGGCGTTGGCCCGGCCCGTGCCCGCATCCTCAACCAAGAGTTGCAGGTCACAACCGTGCGCGACATGCTCTACTGTTTCCCTTACAAATACGTGGACCGCAGCGTCATCCACCGCATCCGCGATTTGCAGGACGGCATGCCCTATGTGCAGCTCAAAGGGCAAATCATGCACTTCAGCATGGAGGGCGAGGGGCGCCGTCGTCGCATGGTGGCAGCTTTCAGCGATGGCACGGGCTTCGTGGAGTTGGTGTGGTTCAACCGTGCCGAGTGGGTGACCAAGACCTACAGTTGCGGCGTTACTTATCTGGTGCTGGCCAAGCCCACCCTTTTCAACGGGCGTATCAGTTTGGCGCATCCCGAGATGGAGGTGGCTGCTGAGGCTTCCAGCCAGCCGCTCGACATGATGCCCTTCTATCACGTGTCGGAACGCATGAAAAAGCAGGGCTTCACTTCCCGCCTCATGGCCGAGTTAGTGCACCGTGCCTTTGAGCAGTTGGGCCAGGCCACCGTGCCCGAAACGCTACCTCCTTACCTCCTGCAGCGTCATCGCCTGCTGCCGCTCGACGAGGCTTTGCATCGCATACACCATCCCGCCACGGCCGCAGCCCTGCCCGAGGCCGTGCGTCGTCTCAAGTTTGAGGAACTTTTCTTTCTGCAGCTCGATATTTTGCGTTACAGTCGCCATCGCCAGATGCACACGGCGGGCTTCGTGTTTTCCCGCGTGGGTATCCACTTCATGAAGTTCTATCATGAATGCCTGCCCTTCGAACTTACTGAGGCGCAGAAACGCGTGGTGCGTGAAATCAGGCACGACCTGGGCACGGGGCGGCAGATGAATCGCCTGTTGCAGGGCGACGTGGGCAGCGGTAAGACGATGGTGGCGTTGCTGTGCTGCCTGCTGGCGGCCGACAACGGTTTCCAGTCGTGCATCATGGCTCCCACCGAAATTCTGGCCGAGCAGCATTATGCTTCGCTGCAGCAGTATCTTGACAAACTCGATGTGCGAGTGGCCCTGCTCACGGGCAGTGTGAAGGGCAAGCAGCGCCGCGAGGTGCTCACCGGGGTGGCTGATGGCAGCATCCAGTTGCTGGTGGGCACGCACGCCCTCATCGAGCCTACTGTGGGCTTCCTCAACCTCGGCCTCGTCATCATCGACGAGCAGCACCGTTTCGGCGTGAAGCAACGCGCCAAACTGTGGACCAAGAACGTGCGTCCGCCCCACATTCTTGTCATGACGGCCACGCCCATACCACGCACCCTGGCCATGACGGTCTACGGCGACCTCGATGTCAGCGTCATCGACCAGTTGCCGCCGGGACGCAAACCCATCCGCACGGTGCATTACACCCAGACCCACCTCGCCCAGCTCTACGACGGCATGCGCCACCAGTTGCGCTTAGGCAGGCAAATCTACGTCGTCTTTCCGCTCATTAAGGAAAGCGAAACGCAGGACTTGCGCGACCTTGAAACGGGCTTCAACGACCTCACAGGCATCTTCGCCGACTTTGAGGTGGGCATGGTGCATGGCAAAATGAAACCCGCCGACAAGGACGCTGCCATGCGACGCTTCAAAGAGGGGCACACGCACATTCTCGTTTCCACCACCGTCATCGAGGTGGGGGTGAACGTGCCCAATGCCTCGGTTATGGTGGTGGAAAATGCCGAGCGCTTCGGACTGGCGCAGTTGCACCAGTTGCGTGGCCGAGTGGGGCGCGGCGCTGAGCAGTCGTACTGCATTCTCGTCACCAAGGACCGCCTGGCCGAAACATCCCGTCGCCGCATGCAGATTATGGTGGAGAGCTGCGACGGATTCGAGATTGCCGAGGAGGACATGAAACTCCGTGGCCCCGGCGACCTTGAGGGTACGGCGCAGAGCGGCATGCCCTTCGACCTCAAGATAGCCCATGTGGTGAAGGACCGCGACCTCATGCAGGAGGCACGCGATGCTGCCGATGCTCTGCTGCAGGCCGACCCCACCGAACAACTCCCCCAACACGCCGTAGTGTGGCGCCAACTGGCCTTGCTTAAAAAGCGTCAGATCAATTTCTCTGCCATCTCCTGAGCACAACACAAACCAAGACTTCACTTTAACTATTTATGCCTACCAAGGTTCTCAAGCCATCCTCTCTGATGCGCTTCCTCAAAAACTACATGCTGCCCATTGCCATTGTGGGCGGGGCGGTGGCCTATCTCACTGAGTCGCATCTCACCGTCCTTTCGCCGTTGCGCCCCTACATGCCCGGTGTAGTGTCGGTGGTGCAGCCCCTATTGATATTCAGCATGCTTTTCGTCACCTTCTGCAAGGTCGACGTGTGCCGCATGCATCCCCGGCTTTGGCACGTGTGGTTGCTACTCATTCAGGGACTCGTGTTCGTAGGCCTCTGTTTGCTGCTGTGGTGCTTTCCGCAAACACCTGCCCGCATGGTCATGGAGTCGGCCATGCTCTGCTTCATCTGCCCTACAGCCACCGCGGCCACGGTAGTGACGGGCAAACTGCATGGCGACAGCGAGGCTGTCATAGCCTACACCGTCGGCATCAACCTGCTCGTGTCGGTGCTGGTGCCCCTCATGGTGCCGTTGGCCCATCCGCAGGCTGGCATGACGTTTCTGCGTGCCTTTCTGCTCATTCTGCATCACGTCTTCCCCATGCTCATCTGTCCCCTTTTGCTGGCGCAGGCCGTGCGTTTCCTCTGGCCGCGCCTACAGCAGCGCATCACCGCCTGTCGCGACCTCGCCTTCTACCTTTGGGCCGTTTCGTTGAGCATAGCCATAGCCGTGTCAGTGCGCAGCCTTGTGCACAGCCACTGCGCCGCCACGCTCTTGCTCGCCATCGCCCTTTCGTCGCTTGTTGCTTGTGTGTTCCAGTTTGCCGCAGGCCGCTACATAGGCCGCCGCTATGGCACCCCCATTGCCTCGTGCCAGGCCTTGGGACAGAAAAACACCGTCTTTGCCATCTGGATGGGCTACACCTTTCTCACTCCCGTCAGCTCGCTGGCCGGCGGCTTCTATAGCATTTGGCACAACATCTTCAATGCCTGGCAACTCGACCGCCAGCGTCATGCTGAGGAACGGGCATAAGTGCTCCACACAACAAGCGGCTGTTACGTGCGGGCTGCCGTCAGTTCAGTGGCAGCGGTAACATCAATTAGAACACTGGAACTGAGGGAGTAAGAAGTCGGGTGTCTGACCGAATAGGCAAGATTTACACCCTCGACGATCGCCGGGCTGATGTATCGGCAAAATGCATCGACATTCAGGATGGTAAGAAGGTTGTGTTTTCGGGTCGTGGGGACGGGAAAAGGAGATGCTACGTAAAAAATATCACGTCGTACGTAAAAAATATCACGTCGTACGTAAAAAATTTTACGTAGCATCTATTTTCGGCGGGGTGGCGAGCCGTAAAAACAGGCTGCGTGGGAAAAACCTCCCACGGCTGGGACATAAGGCTGGGAAGGGGACACGGCTATTCGGCAGCCTTTCGTAACTTTGCCAGCGTTGTATGCGGCTTCTGCCGCCAGCGTAACCTTGCTATTACTTTTCACCCCATTCAAGCCTATGACAACCACTCCCACGCTGCGGCCCGCTACGGCCGCCGATGTGCCGCGCCTGTTGCAACTGCTCACGCAAATCAGTTTGCTGCACCACGAGGCGAGGCCCGACCTTTTCGGCATCGGGCAGAAATATGACGCGTCCGAACTGCTGGCTCTGATAAACGACCCTATGCACTGGGTGTTTGTGGCCGATGTGCCCGGAATGGCCGTAGCAGGCTATGCCATTTGCCAGCAGCAGGACCCCGAGGCAAGCCGCGTGCTCTGCCCTGTGCGCACCTTCTACCTCGACGACCTTTGCGTTGACCGTGCCTGTCAGGGCCAGGGCGTAGGCACTGCGCTGATGCAGGCCGTGCGGCAGGAGGCTGTGCGCCGCCACTGCCACCACCTCACGCTGCACGTGTGGCAGGGTAACGACAGCGCGCGCACCTTCTACGAGGCACAGGGCCTGCGCCCCATGTACACCGCAATGGAGTGCCTGCTCTGACGCGCCGCGTTCTTGCATGCTTCCATATATATAATAAGGAGTGCTGCCGCACACTGTGATTTTCTTATTTACCACCATTCCTCCCCTTCCTGCCTATGCCCACACTCCACGTTTTCAATCCTTGGCACGATGAGGCGTTGGCTTCGTTTGATGCCTATTATTATCCCACCGTGCCTGCCCGCCAGTTGGCCCGTGCTTGGGGCGCTTTGCCTGCCTTGTGGGCTGAGGTGGGCGATGTGGTGTGGCTGACCGATGAAGCTGCGCCACTACCGCCTTTTGCCCCCGATGGACTGCGGTGGGTGCGTGGCAAACGCTGGCCTCGCGGCCTGTGGCAGGAGGTGGAGCGCGTGGAGCCGTGGGGATGGGACCCCCTGCTGCGGCAGCGTTTGCTCAAACTGGGTGCGCCCGCGGCGTGCCTGCCCTCCGACGGCCATTTGCAGACATTGCGCCAGTGGAGCAGCCGTGCCACAGGTGTACTGGTGCTGCAAGCCCTGCGCCGTG
>OBLI01001659.1_pt1 | contig 21006 bp, 20 predicted proteins | sample 1519701 | NCBI WGS metagenome assembly OBLI01 (sample SAMEA3663005, study PRJEB22513) | pig gut metagenome | biome: pig gut; feature: pig-associated habitat; material: faeces | place: France | collected 2012
AGTATTTTAGCACCTACATTTAGCGTTCTTCTTGCAACTGCTGTCGCTCATGTGGCGTATAATGAACTTAAAGCGGTTGTGAAAGAAGTAAAAAAAGAAGACTGATCGTCTTCTTTTTTGTTAAAATAGCATATCGTTTACATCAATTATAGTTGACTTAATATTGCTTGTATGGAATTTTTTCATACCCATTCTTAAGAGTGTTGTACTGATGTTTGAGCAACCGAGACCGATATTAATATTATTAAGTTTATAGTCAGCTTCACCAGCACATATGTTGCAAATTTTATCATTCTTACAATACATAGGACTTCTCAGTTTTACAGTCTTTCCTATATATTTTTTCATGACCTCTGGAGTTAAACATACTATTTTACCATTATCAACTATATATCTGTACTCATAATCGCCACGGTTTTTATCTGTAATAAGAATATCCAAAGTTTTTTCAGTATGACAATCTGTTCCATGCTCATCCAAAACTTCACTTTGCATACATGCTATAAGCTGTTTTGAAAGATATCCTGATTCCTGTGTACCTACGGCTTTTGGATAAGAACCGGAGATAACCGCATTTCCAAACGCTGGAATGTCTTGCTTTTGTATTCCATCCATAAATGATGAACGAACTATCTCATATTTACCGGTGTTAGGATTCATAGTGGCACCTTTGAATATGTTCATATTCTTGTAGTTACCAAAATTACCTCTTGCTTCTGAATTATACAGATCCATTCCAGGATCTCCTTTAAGAAGATTCTTAGCATCATTTACAAGTTCTTTTTCAATCTTCTCAGAAACAACAATATCACCGTTCTCCAATTCTTTATCATATTTCTTGAAGAGTTCTTTTTTCTTAGCCTGAATAGCCTTCGGTGCACTAATTGTGTTTGGAGTGAACGACGTTGTTATTACGGAATTAAGTTGCATTCCAAGATTATCACGAGCGTCAATGTATTTCACAAATTGGGGCACCGTCACTTTCTCAGACATCATCGCATCAGTTATCATTTTTTCTATTTTTTTGTTTGCACTGTCAGTGATTGGGAAGTTTATATATCCTGTTATTTCTTGCAATCCGACTCTCTCAATAACGTATTTATTATAAATAAACCGACCAACGGTTGTTTCTGTGCGTTCTTTTACAAAATACTCACTTGGTAAAAGAACCATTCCATCAGTAGTTTCAAATCTGGATTTTCTTTCAGACTTAATATCATCGCCACATGTTACAGTGTCACCAAATAATCCCACAAGCGTCGAAAATGTCAAATCTTCAGGCTTGAGTGACAATAAGTAAGCTTTATCTGAATCTTTTATCATAGTTTATTCACCTCACGATTCTTCATCTAACGTACGTTTAGTCATAAGTCCCTTAGTAACAAGATCTGAATTGAGTCCCATTCCTAAGAGATATGTATTAACTGTATTGAGAGTGGTTTTATTTCCTGTGTCAGACTCAAGTTCACTGAGACTCACATATCCTTTATTATTAATCTCAGTATACATTTGCTGTTTCATAACTGGGTCATCTGCTCTAGGCCCATTAAGTTCTTTAAGAACCTCATTCATTCCGAGTGATATAAGCATAGAGTTTTCAAGATCCGATTCTCTTCCGTTCTTGTCGGCACCGGTAACCTGTCCAGTAAGTGATGAGCGAATATCAATCGTAGTAGATATGCCGTTCTTCTTTGCAAGGGTCTGCTGTGTTCTCTTTATATGACAGTACCCAACTGGGACCGGCTCCTTACTTACAACAACATTATTTTTATCAAGTGTGTAATGAGGGAACGCAACTTTTTCGAATAATGGGACGTTCAGAACTTTTGCAGCATCTTCTATATCACTCATTTTCAAATCTCTCTCATAGTCACAAACATCCAATATTAAATACGACGATTCGTTTGCGAATAATTCTTTAAAGAATTTATCAAACTGGTTATCAGACATATTAGATAAAAGCGTTTTATATTTCTTAGTATTTGCTCCAGTCTTATCTAAAGCACTAAATGTGTCATAAATAACTTTTTCCATTTTTTGTCTTTTTAATGGAGTAATCATCTAATATCCAACCTTTCTATTATAAATCTGGCTTATTTCATTGTTTTTTACGGAAATAAATAAGCCGTAAAACCTCTTATAACGCTAATATATTATAAAAGTATAAAGAAGAAAATAAAAGAAAAGGAGGACGTCAAAATGGATTTGTTAATAAAGATTCTGTCCATCATCAATCTTGTATTGATGATGGGTGGAGTGGTAATATCTCTACATCAGTTATATACTGATGTAGAGAACGAGGAAGAGGAAGACTAAATGTCTTCCTCCTTTTTTTATTTTTTATAAGTGACATTCATATAATTATATAAATTATGAAAGGAATGTTTAATCATATGGCAATACCTATTAAAGCCTTATTAATTGGTAAAGAAGAAAAACTTGGTAATGGTCTTGCAGTCATTAGAGAAAAGGAATCCGAAATGATTCCGATTGATGACTATGAGGTAGCTTTATCTGACGCAACGTCTTCAGGCAACCCTGCAAGAATTATTAAGAATAATAAAGTTTACAAAATTATCAAGACATATTTTGATCTTGATAAAAATGCCAGAATTATACTGGCTAAAGAAGAAGTGAATGCATTTGACATATGGCCTCTTCCTACGGCAGACTAAACGAAATAAATAATAAGAGTAGACTCAATGAGTCTACTCTTATCTTATTAGCTATATTTCTGAATACAGAGTACAAAAAATAAATATATTCCCTTAGTATAGTCTATTCGTGTCGCAATTCTGCTAAACTTTCCATAGACACCACTATCGGTTCCCCATCTATCCAGCATTTTTTTAATGTTGGATATATTGGAATCTTTTGAATTGGTCTTCTTAAATAATGCAAGAGCAAATGATAAGAATTCTTTACTATTGATATCTTCATATGTTTTTTTCTCGTAATATAGATATATGAAGAGAATGCTTTCAATAAATGATTTCATATCATTACTATTTTTATCAGTTACGATTTTCATGAGGTAATTTCTGAGCTCTATCTTTGAGATATTAGCGGCATTTGCAGCAAAATCACAAAGTCTTAAATCTATACCATTTACAACGATTTGTAATACGATTTTATCCACCATTGCACTTACTTTATTTGTATCATTTTCAACGTCAACTACTGCATTATCATCATATGAGTCAACGTCTGTAGTTACCATCAATCCCTGATTTTTATTGCTGTTGTAGTTCTGGGCAATTTTCTTCATAAATGAGTTTTGGTCATTATGAACACGCCAAGCAAACTGTACACAATTATCATCAGAGCCATCAACGATATTTTTTTCATGGGATTTCCAAGAATTCTGTATAAAGTAAGTTAGTGCTCCAAATAAGTGACTGGATTTCTTAATAACAAAACGCTGAGAGAGATTATCAATCGTGTATTGCATGACACCTGTATTGATAGTCCAGTTTCTAAAATATTTATAAAAAATGGAGGGATATACAGCGAGAGCCATTATGATTAATGCATTATTAAGCTGCTTGGAGTTCTTTTCTAATGTAAAAAATCTAATGGCTTGATAAAGAACTGCAAATATTGGATTTTGGGAGATTGATTGCCATGGGGGGATAGATGTATTCAACTCTTTTCTTGATTTTTTTACAACATCAAGAACCTGTTTTTCTGTTAGGTTAAACAAATCATAAAAAGATTTCTTATCCTCAAATGTAAATGGAATCTGATACATCGGTCCTATTGTGGTCAATTTAGAACTGTTTCTATTTATATAATCGCCGACCAATTTGGAAAAGTTACGCTTACCCTGTTCAGTAGATAAAACCTTTTCTACTTCAGGATATATCTCATTTTTAAAATTATACAAATTCGCAAGGGTGGCTTCGGTGAAAAATGCTTCTGGCGAATCGTAAGAGACCTTTTCTGTATAAATAAACATTTTCTATGTTCCTTTCTATATAGAATAGATATTAATGAAATGTTTTTTGGTGGATATTGTATATAGTAAGCGTAAAGTCTTATAAAATAATAGTATATTATAAAGGTGTAAATAAATAAAATAGACAGCTGCAAAGTCTTTAAAACAGAGAATAGGAGTAAAAGTATGAAAAAGAATATCAATGTTATGACTGTCCCAACTATTAAGGTAGAGGTTTCTAAGGCCCCCCAGACAAGAGGCGAATTCATTCAGGAGCAAGGTTTAAACCTTGCTGTTGTAGCCGCAACCACCTTGGTGAGTGGCCTCATTGGTGCAATATGCACCAGAATTGCAAATCCAAAACCTAAGAAAGTGAAAACTTCCAAATCAGTGGAAGAGGTTATTGAAGAAGCCGAGGAAGCTTCTGAAAAATAACTTCAAAACACAAACATAAAGGAGCAGCCCAATAGGGTTGTTCTTTTTTTGTCTTTTTATGCTTATAGAAACAATTAGGTATATTTAAAAGAAAGGCGGTTTATTTTTTTGGGTATTGAATTTAATAACCAGCAGTTGCATGCCCTGTATGATATGGAAAATTGGTGGTCATCCTTAGATGATCAGGTATATGAGTTATCAGGAGCTGCTGGTACGGGAAAGGCACAACCATTAGATACTATGATTCCAACCCCTAATGGTAAAATTCCTTTGGGTGATATAAATGTTGGTGATTATGTATATAATAGAAAATATAAACCAGTAAAAGTGCTTGGAGTATATGACCAAGGAGAGCTTGAATCATATACTGTAAAGTTCGAGAGCGGGAAATCGACAGAATGCTCAATAGAGCATCTTTGGAAATTTTACAGGGATCCAGATATGAATGGACCTGCGGAAATAAAGGAGTTGAAAGAAATCATAAAGCTTATCTCAGAACCAACTCCTGAAAATATATATGTTCCGAAGGCAAGTTCTTTTATGAATCGTAGCGATAGAATTGTATCTATAGAGTCCACTAAAAAAATGAAACCTATGCGGTGTATTTATGTGGATGATAGTGAACATCTTTACTTAACTAACGATTATATTGTCACGCATAACACAACGCTTATAAGATATTTTATAGAGAGAATAGGTTTAGAATTAGAAGATGTCGCATTCGTTGCATATATGGGTAAAGCCGCAATGCAAATGGCACGCAATGGTCTTCCAGCTCAAACTATTCATAGTCTAATTTATGACTGTCGACCTGAGGCAGTTTATGACGAAGATGGATATGTAGTTATCGATTCAAGGGGTAAACCAAAACGTAAGCTTTCATTTGTGTTAAGGGAAAAACTAATAAAAAAAGTTAAGCTCATTGTAGTTGATGAGGCATCTATGGTAAATCATGACATCGGAAAAGACTTGTTGTCATTTAATATCCCCATAATTGCTCTCGGCGACTTAAATCAGTTACCACCTGTATTTGGAGACCCATTCTTTTTGAATAATCCCAGATACAGATTGACACAAGTTATGAGGCAAAAGGAGGACGACCCTATTGTCCACTTAGCTCATAAGGTTCTTAATGATGAACCCCTTCCTATAGGAGTGTATGATAAATCCGCTGTAATAGATAAATCTGATTTGGATTTATACCAACTGACAAAGTCGGATGTAATATTAACATGTACAAATAATTTGAGACATAGCGTCAATATGTTTTTCAGAGAAGAAATTCATAAATTTCCAAAGCCACAATTTCCGTATGTTGGAGAAAAGATTATTTGTAGAAGAAATGATTGGGGAAAATCACTAGATAAAATCATATTTTTGACAAATGGAATGTCTGGAACTATAGACTATGTTGATAGGGAATCTTTTAATGGAAAAGAGATAAAAATTGATTTTAAGCCTGATTTCACCAAAAAGGTTTTCAAGAATCTCAATATTGATTATAAGCAATTATTCGATGCGCCCGGTTCTGATGCATCTCCGTTTGCGTTCAATAGAGAGAAATTTGAATTTGCGTATGCGATAACTGTGCATATTAGTCAGGGTAGTCAGTATCCTAATGTCACATTTCTCAGAGAGACTCAAATGGCTCATGACAAAGAATTCTTTAAAAAATTACAATACACTGCGATCACTCGTGCAAGTGAAAGTATTACTATAGTTAAATAGTTAAATATTTGGTTAATATATTATACGTTTGTATTAGCACGATACAAATTGTATTTAAGAAAAATGAAAGGACGTTAAAGATGAAAAAATTAGAAGGATTTAGGTATTTTGTTGATTCAGAGGGATACATGTTTGTGCAGGTAGATGACTTGGGTAGGGGAGCCATCCTTGACGAAGATGGAAACTTTCTTGGATCATTACCATCTCATATTGGAAGATGGGCATCCAGAATTCTGTTGGAAATTAACCCAACATGTTTCACTAACCATTTTATCAATCATGTAGCGAAGTCTGATAAGGAAGTGATGAAGGATATTGTAAGAGATATCAAGTATCAGCAGACATCCGCAAGAGATGCCGAAAAAGAGTCAGTTCCAAAGGCAGTGATGAGTGCCGTAAAAGAGCGCATTGCTCTTCTGGAAAGAAAGATACCTGAATACAGGTATAACGTTGGAGCATTCATTAAGGACGAATGTGAAAAATACGGAGTTGTTTGCGTCGAGCCAAAATGTGCGTTTATAAGAACGGCAATGTCAAAATACCCGGACATCATTAAGAATATGGAAATTGAGCTCGCAGAGCTCAAGAGATTCGCAGCAAAGTAATACATATAATGAGGTATCTTCGGATACCTCATTTTTTTCTTTTTTATGCCCAAATCAACTTTTCTTTAATTTAATCACAGAAAGGATATATTGAAATGAGTAAAAATATTTTATTGGAAGCACTCAGAAATAATAATGATAAGAGTGCATATTTATTTGAATCAAACGGAACGTTTATTTCGTATAAGACAGGATTCCCAGCATTAGACTATAATATGGGATTCAACGTAAACGTTTATGACAAGGACGGAAAACTTGAAACAACATACCCTGCAATAGGAATAACGGCAGGCTCAATAGTAACAATCATCGGAAAGTCGCATGTAGGTAAAACTACTGCCGCAATACAATTTGCTGCATCTATGATTAAAAACTTTAAAACAAGTTTTTGTGTTCACTATGATTTGGAGGGAGGTACAAACCTAACTCGTGTAAGCACAGTAAGTAGAATACCTATTAATGAAATTGAAGATAAGTGGATTCTGAGACAAACAGGCTCGTCAATTGAAGAGATCAAAACTACGATTGCTAAGTTGTATCGTGAGAAAACTCAGAACCCAAAGCTATATCAATACGATACGGGAAAACTGGACGAATTCGGTAGACCAATCATTGCATATGAACCAACATGCATGATAATCGACTCAGTTCCATCCCTAACTTCATACATAAATGAAAACACAAAAGATGGATTAAAATCACTTGAAGAAGTCTCCAGCCAGACAGATAAGATGAGATTGACAGCTGAGATAGGAAGATTTCTTCAAGAGTCGATGCAGATGTTGAAATCTGCAAACATTACACTGTTTTTGATTAACCATATTAAGCCAAGACCACCAATGGGAACACCTCAGCAGGCTGAACTTAGATGTTTGAAGCAAGATGAGACTCTTCCAGCAGGTAAAGCTCTCCAATACTACACAAATACTATGATAAGATTTACAGCAGTCGGTGCTGAAAAATATACGGTCGAAGACGATGGTTTCGAGGGATTCGGCGTTCAAGCCCTATTTGTTAAAAATCGTAGTAATACTGATGGGACTATTGTACCATTGGTGTTTGATAAAGTGAAAGGATATGATTCATTAAGGTCGTCCATCAGACTTGCAAAAGACCTCGGAGTTCTTGGTGGTAATAGAAACGGCTACTATCTCGGAGACAACAAAGACCAGAAATTCAGAGCAACTACAGTTCACCAAGATTTCAATGATAATCGTGAATTGTACAAGATACTTTATGGATACATAATTCCTGAACTTGAAAAGAATCTCTCAAGTGTAAAACCCGAAGAATTGATAAATCCGGATGAAGAGATGGACTATTAATAGTCCATCTTCATCCAATAATAAAAGTGAGGTCAGTAAAATATGAAAAACAAAATAATCGGTGGAATAGCGTTAATAATAGGTATAATAGCGATCGTCCTAACTATAAGATTTGAACTTAGTGTATTGGGATATCGTCGCATTTATATTATAATTCACAAAGTTAAAGAGTGGTCATTTATTGTTTTATTGTGGGTACTTTTTATGTTTTTTACATTGAAGTGGATTTTTGATTGCGATCATGATAAAAAACATCATAAATGATATATTATATATTAGCGTCCACATAAATACAAATAAGGAGGAAAACAAAAAATGGCGGAAAATCTAAAGTATAATTTGCGTGATGAGTTATTGAAAGCCGATGAGACTCTTACGGGCTCTAACTCGTTAATAGGAATGACTCTCCTTACAAACAGTCAGTACAATAACAGTGCGCGTTCGGTAATGAATACTTCGCATTTGAAACAGTTTGTTTCTCTGTTAAATCCGGAAACCCCAGGTGTGTTTACGGGAGGGGAAAACCTAGTAGGAAAGCATAGCTCCGGATATGCTTCGGTAAAGCATAAGACAAAGGTAATTGAAAAGGTCGTTAAGTATGATGATATACTTGATGAACCGACTACATATTCCTTGTTTGTTTACGATAAGAAAACAAAGACATATGATGTAATTGAACGTAAAGAGTATGAAAATCTCACAGAAGTTTATGGATACAAATATGATAATAGAGAAATTGATTCTCTGGAGATTGGAGATGATCTTGATGAGGATACCGTTCTCTATAAATCAACATCGTATGATGAAAACATGAACTACGGTTATGGAAGGAATATCTTAGCAATGTATTCCAGCGACCTGTATACTGTGGAGGATGCATGTGTCCCATCGATGTCAATGGCTCAGTCCATGGTGTCAACGGAAATTGTCACAACTACGATAGGAATAAATGAGAATGATTTCCTGTTAAATCTCTATGGAACCCGTAAGCATTACCAAGGGTTCCCAGAAATAGGAGAAGTTGCGGACGGTCTTATTGCGGCAAAACGTACACTATTTAATGATCAGCTTTTGGTTGATTTCAAGGATTCTGAATTGAGTAAGATGCATGATTCCGATACCCCTCTGTTTGGAAATGGCCAAGTAATTGATATAACCGTGTACTGTAACAATGATGAGATCAAGGAAACTCCATTCAATGCACAGGTATTGAAGTACTACAGATCTCAGAACAGATATTATGAAAAAATAGTTGATGTCTGTGAAGATATTATGCAGAAATGCTCTGAGAAAAATAGAAAAATAACCCATAATTTGGATTACCTCTATAAAAGAGCTCTTGAGTTTCTCGACCCTGACAAAAAATGGAAGGATAATGATTCTACATTCAGTAATATACAGCTCAAAATAGTGACAGCTCGGGAATCTGGATTAACACCAGGACAAAAGATAGTCGGTAGAAGTGGAAACAAATCTGTTGTTTCTGTAGTACGCCCGGATAATGAAATGCCATATGCTTATATTCCAACGCCGGTATTCGATAAGAATGGCAACTATGAAATAGTTAATAAACGGCGGCAAGTGGATTTACTCTATAATAACCTTGGGTTAAGTAATAGAACCACAGGATTCCCAATTATCGAAATGCATATCAACTTTATAACTGATAGGATTCTTCAGTATATGTGGACACTAAAGACTACTGAAGAACGTGCGGAAATAATGTTTGATGTCATGACAATTCTCAACAAGAACTATGGTACTCAGATGAAAGCTAAGTATGACAGTCTATCACCAAAGGAGAAAGATGAGTACGTATGGGAAACTATGAATGACAGAATATATATCTGTCAGCCTCCGATGTGGGAAGAAGGAGAAGCCATATTTTATAAGTTTTTGAAACTTCATGAAAAGTACGAAGAGATTCTTCAACCATATGACATCTATGTTGAAAAATGGGGGAGAGAGATTAAAACTCTTCGTCCAGCATATTTGGGTTCTATGTACTATATGAAGCTCAAACAGACATCAAGAAAAGGATTTTCTGTTAGAGGAACTGGATCCATTAACAATAAAGGACTACCAGAAAGAAGTTATAAGAATAAGTCGCATACTGAAAAGTATTCTTCTACTCCTATACGTTTTGGAGAGTTTGAAACTCTCAATTTCACTATAGGAATGCTCCCAGAAGATATTCAGAACTTCCACCTTATGTACAGAACTTCAATAAAGGGAAGAAGAGAAATTGCTAAGAACCTTCTTCTTGGAAATGAGGAGTTTAAAATCAGTGATAAATATACAGCACGTACTGCAGAGATATTCCACGTCATACTTAAGTCAATGGGAGTTGGGCTGGAATTTGTTGATGAGGACGATGCAGTACGAGAATATGATGACAGCACGATTCAACAGTTTGAATTTGAGGGTAAGGACTATCTTTGTACAGAGTATCAATTCATGTTGATGAAGAGGAGAAAAGAAGTCGAAAAAGAAGTGCTGTCACAGTTCGGAGTCATTGATGGAGATGAGTTCGAACAGAGAGTAATGGAAATTCTAAAGAGTAGAAATTACATTATTGGACCAGATAAATCCGAGTATGACAGTACGCCCGGATTTAAACCAGATACTGTGGAGGATTGACAAATGGATCAGAAGAAAAATGAAAAAGAGACTAAACGCCAGAGATTGTCGCCTAAGGTGATGAGTCTTTTGTCATTCGGAATGATGTTGAAGGATTATCAGACAGATATCCCGGTGAAAGACAAGACTAAGAAACACAAAAAATAAATAATTAGAATACTGTGTCACGATTTTGTGACACAGTATTTTTTATCCGTCAAAGCATCTGTCAGATGGAAAGACGCTGGAATAAAGAAGAAGACATTTAGTCTTCTTCTTTTTTATTTTTTCTCTTTAAGAAAGTCATTTACAATGACCTGTATTATATACATTAATATCGGTGTGAAGAAAAATACTTCTTCATTCGCATCTAGTTTCATTAATTCCTCATTCAAATCCAAAGGAATATCATATATTGTCAGAGGTTCATTTCTTATAAACTTCTGCATCAGTTCTACATATTTAGAATCAGTAGGACCATTAAGCTTAAATAAGTTTACAATTTCAGAAGTAAATAACGACTCGGTTGCAGATTCGTCATGAGGAGAAGGTATCTCAACTACCATGATGGACTGGTCATTCCATCGAGCAAAAGTTGAATCTTTTTTATAAATACCCGGGAATGTATGATATTTAAATTCATTAAGAAGCTTAAGTTCACGTCTCTCAAAGCATCTGTAGATAGACCTTTCATATTTAAGCTTTCTCTTATGGTCATTAAACTCCTCACTTAATACAATAGTAGAATAATCTGACTTTTTATTCAGCATTTTATGATTATTGAAAAATACTGTCTGGAATGGATCATAGATTTTATATCCATCCAGTCTTTCCCATAAGAAGCAGTTATATCTGTCGTTGTAGAATAACACTTTGTATGTCTTTACCATATCATCGAATAATGCGTCTACTTTATTGAGTTGCTCATAATAGTCCTCTTGAATAAGGCAATTTTCTTCGGTTCCGATATTCTGGAGAATACAGCTAAATTTCTCCTCTACCTGATTATCAAGCTTCTCAACTTTCTCATTATCCAGCCACTCAAATCTAAATCCAATTTTGTAGTAGTTGTCTGGGCGAATATTATCATATTGAACTTCAGTTACTCGGAATAAAAAAGAACCTTTAACATGGTTTATTTTAAAAATATCGTTTTGTAGTGGTTTAATAGTGTTTGGGAGAATAACGGATTCCCCACTATATTCAGTATCCAAGCCCTGTTCAGAATCCTGAATAGCTAATACAACTTGATCAAGTCCATACATAGGAAAATTCTCAATTTTTTGGAATCTTAAAGGAGAACGATTTCCTATGATAGATTCTATATCTCTGAAACCCTCATCGGTTGTAGATTCATTCACATTAATGTGATAATATGTAACAAATACAGGGGATTTATCTAAAAAGCGTGTTAGCTGAGTATTCAGACGATTTTCAAATTTGAATATATTATCTTCCATTAATTTCTCTTCGTTTATTAAGAAACCCATAGTATCATTCCTTTCTATGAAATCTTTAACTAATTGTCAACTTAATATGTATGAAAACAAAAAAAGAATGGAGAAATGTTTCTCCATTCTTAAAACGTGTTAGTGAATAAAAGCCTTGCAGTAATCACACAACTCTTCACCAAATCCTGGAAGATACCTCTCGAAAAATCTTGCGATATCTTGTGAGAACGGATTGTCAAGGTCACACCCAAGGATCACTCTTGGAACTCCTCGGAAGTAATGTTCACACCAACGCCAAAATTCAGTGACTGATGGGGCTATATCAAGTATGGAAATTATATAGTCAATTTTCCAGCCGCACGTTTTGGATTGATCTTCACTTATATTATGCTCACTTATATAACCGTATATGAACGAGCGTACTAATGCCTTCTTTGACTTTTCATCCGACCTCATGACTAAATTCTTAGCACGTCTTATCACATCTTTTATAAAGGGCCTGTCGGATTTATAAAATTGATTTGGAGTTAGGAATATACTAAACTCATAGACTGGGAGTTTTTCAAGAATCGTTTCAACCATTCTAACAGTTTTTTCATCCACACCGTTTGGGTTATGCTGATACCAGCATGTTATAAATGATTTCATTATTTCTTTTCTTTCAGTTTCGTTCATAATCTAACATCCTTTCTGATCCCATTATATAAAATTTATGTATACAACTTTATAATATATCAGCAAAATAATAGGTAGAGGAACAACCTCTACCTATTATAATTCATGCATTGGTTAACGCATTCATGACATTATCGTCTATGGTTACTGTACCGCTTTCAAGTGCAGTTAATGCACTACCGTTCGTTGATAAGTCTGTCGTGACTGTTGGGAGATATGATGTTAAGTTAGTTCCGTTTTCATCTACAACTACATCATCAGATGTGTTGGCAGGAAAAATGAAATGACTCTCACCCGAACCGTCAATTTTTGATAATTGTACGTGATTACCTACAGTAGATAATAGCATTCATAATCACCAAACCTTTCATCAAATTATTATTAAATAAACGTTGTATAAAACATAATATAGAGGGTTTTATATAAAACCCTCTATATCAAATATTAATTATTCAGTAACAACTTGAGCCCAAACGTCAGACTCTGTAAGATCTGATGGTTCTACGTCAGAAACGATAAATCTTGCTTTTGTTGCAACTGTTGCATTGATTTCTGTCTTTGCAGCTTCAACCTTTTCGTCAGCAGCTGTGCCTGCAGCTGTAATTGCTTCACTCTTTGCTGTGTTAGCCTTTGTTGTTGCATCAGCGGCAGCAGCTTCAATAGCTTCAGTTTTAGCAGTATTGATAGCGTTTGTTACTTGTTCTGTTGTTGAGTATGCAGAAAGGTCAACAATAGAACCGAGCTCAACAAATTCTGTACCATTGTAAGCATATTCTGCATTAAGTTCTTTTGTTCCAGCAGCTTCAGATGTTCCCTGGTATTTAACTTGGTACACATCACCTTCTACCATTCCTTCTGTAGGAAGTTGGTCAAAATAATTAACAGAACCTTTGAAGTGGAATGCTCCAGCGATAGCAGCAGTAATTGAAGCAACCTTATCATCAACATAGTCTTTAGCTGTAGAGAATGATGTTCCAGAAAGCCCGATCTTCTCGTCTGTGTAAGCTTTAGCGTTGGCGAGAATACCTGTGGATTCATCATTAATAGCAGCTACTGCTTCAGTAATAGCCTTGATTTTGCCAGCAAGAGAATTGGAATCTGATTCGTTTTCCATTGCATCTCTAGCAGCTTGAACAGCTTCATCAATTTGAGTTGTGATAGCCTTAACTTCATCGGCACCAATGAGAGTAGCCAGCTTGCTCTTGGAGTCATTGATGTCTGCGATCATTGAAGCAAGCTTTGTTTCAAGTGTAGTGCTATCGTCAACATATACCATTGTGGAAGTTGTTTTGATCATGAGATCATATATTACTTCCCCAATTTTCTTTTTCAGAATGGTCTGTTTAATATTTGCCATAAAACGTCAATCCTTTCAATAATTGATTTGTTTTTATAAAAGTTTTGATACTTTTTATAGAAATGTTATGTGAGGATGAATCACGTTCATCCTCACAGATCTTTCTATTCAATAACCTTGGCCCACATACATTTATGGGATGGTTGAGTTGAAGATATTACAAACTGATCCTTATTGGTGTCCTTTGCGGGCACAACATAATTCAGCTTAATATTATCAGTTTCATTATAAATGATGGGATTTGTTACATCGGATGTATAGTAAATGAAGTCAATAGAATCTGCTTCTAACTTAGTATTACCATAGTTTAACTCTGATAATAATGATTTTTCAGTATCCGACAAATCATTATACGCAACTTCCAGCATAGGGAATTTCACTGATTCTATCTTGATCTGGTAACCTGTACAATTTACCGCGGGACTAACTCCCGGATATAAATTAACAAAATCCAATGTGTCAAAGTCAGTATTTATGGTGATTTTTCTATTGATTCCAGTTCCAAGTTCAGTAACAAGCATGACGACGGAAACTGCAGGCAAAATTTCTGAATGTCTGCTCATATATTGGGACTGTAAGTATGATATTGCTGAATTCGTTGCAGAGTTTCCTCTAATTCTTATAAAGACACCCGAATTTGGTTTATTTGATGTAAATGTGGATTCTTCCTTTAACATATATGTCTCTGGGGATATGAGATTCATCCTACATGCAACGTCTATTGTATTATATACAATATAGTCCCCGTCAGAAACCACAACCTCGTTATGTGTCATAAATACATCATTGATCGAATTAATAAGATCATGTTTATTATATGTTTGATTGGGAGATGTGACAATTTGTCCGTCTTCTCGTTTATAAAACATTTCTCCATTCTGACCACTAACCATGAGTTCGTCGTTCACAGCGTAGTCTTTATGCTTTAAATCAAGAGCAGATATACCATATCTGAGCTCGCTTTCGTCTAAGTTTATTTCGGTCATTTTTCAAAACCTACCTTTCCTATTATAAAACTCTCACTCCATCATAACGCCTACCAATCATCAATAAATGACCAGAATTGTATCCGAGGTTTGGTTTCACAACCACCCTATTATTTTTATTTGAGTATTTTTCATAAACTGCCGGATACTTCGTTTTAACTTCTTCTGAAGAAATATAAAATGTATTCGGTTTAGCTACATACTGAGGAATAATTATATCAAAATAGAAATCATATTCATCAGATGATTCATCATTGAATAAGTATATGTCGTTCCAAATGGGTTCTGTATTATCCCCTGGGGTAACATCTCCATGTTTATGATATACTATCTGATCTATTAACTCCATCTTATATTCATCAGATATATAATCTAGTGCCAAGAACTCATCAATTGGAGTTTTCTTGTACACTTCGAATCCATAGAATTCATAATCCCTATCACGTTTAAATACATAAAGGTTATGTGATGAGTGAACATTGAATAATTTGATTTTTGTTGGGCTTATCACCTCAATGTTATTATCTGACAATTTCCGTCCATTTAAATAAATATCATAATACTTAGTATCAAATGGAGCAGAAATCGATCCTTTCAGATCAACTATAAAATCATGCGAAACTTCATCAAGTTCATATATCTTTTCATATGAAAATGGAGTCACGTCAAGCGATATAACATCTCCCGGATTAACATAACATTTAGGTACAATGTATTCATGTATATCTTTGGTAGCATAAACATACTCCAGTGGAATATATTTACCATTTATAAATACTCTGATGAAATCTTTTTTAGTTCCATATGCGCTGTTGTAACCAAATAGTTCTAAACGAGGTGTCTGATTAGACTCCATTGTGGTCGTAAACAGATGAGAAGTCTTATTTATATTTAGTTTGTAACTCTGTCCTATCATAGATTCATCAGTACAGAATATTTTCAATTTACTCATAATGACATATTTGAGAGGCATCCTTGTTTTGCTTTTCTCGACTATTTCGTCGTCTGACAAAGTAATCGAGCCACTGATACCTGTTTCTTCTGTATACTCGTCATTAATACATATGTATGAAGTCCCAGTTTCATCAATGAGTATATCTTCATATAACAAGATATCAACGCTGTCAGTTATACCTTTATTAATATAGTCACTTATATCAAAGTCTCCAAGATCGACCATAACATACATTTTGAATTTACTTCTATCAACCTTACGACCATTTTCATCAGTTATATATAAGTCATTTAGTGTCGGTAATACGAACGGGTTCTGTGTAAAATCGACCTCTATCGGAAGAGTTGTATCAGTAAATACGATATCTTTATTGTATAAATAATCGTAGTGTTTTTCAATTTCTATATATGAGTTTCTTGTTATCATCGATGTTGGAACATAGATATAGTCCATGAATTTAGAATGAATCTGTGTTGGATTTGGACAAAAATCACCATCAATAAAAAACCTCAGATTTAAAAGTGATGATGTTTCATTCCTGAATGAAAATACATAATGTGGTTCAGAGAAATAAATATAGTCTGACGGATTAGTAGCTTCAGACTCGGTATTCATCCTAATACGTTCATCGAGATTAATGTTATTTACAAATAGATAGAATACCGATATAGGAGTGGAAACAGATTTTGCGTAATCTCGAAGGATCCAAGAGTCCTCAGAAACGAATTCCCTCATCTTATCTATCTTATAGTCGAAGTCATATGGTGATTTGGTCTCAAAAAAATCACCTATATCATATGTGAATATAGGATCTTCATAATTGAAAATATCCAGAAAATATTTCTGAAGATTTTCGTCTTCATTTTTTTCATATATAAGTTTATTCACCGCATCTTCGAATGGTAAATTAAGTTTTTTTGCAATAAAGTTGTGAATAAACATCATTTTATTAGGATACTTCAGATAATCTTCAATATCTCGATAAAAGTAATACACCTTATACTCAAACTCTGTTTCGTCAACATCGTTACTTTCTATCTCATATATATTTGGATAGTGAAGATGAACTTTTCTTTTATTCTCATATGTGGATTCCCCTGTGTCTTTATTAATTTTTAAAATCAATAAATTCTCAGTTGGAACAGGCATATTATATGTCATACCTTCTTCTGGGGAAATCACCAACGATGCAGATTTTTCACCAGTATCTATTCGAGTATGAACCTGTTTCATACCATAAGTTTCATATATATGTTCTGGGGCAATAACAACAATTTCAAATGTTTTGTTGTCTGTTATAAACTTGAGTATCGCTGGATTATTTTTATCTATTCGTAGATACCCATATTCGGCAACTGAACCCATATACATACTAGATGCATAGTTTTCTCCCGGAACTTTCAGTAACATGAACACTATCTGAGATTCCTTAAGAGTTAGTCCAGTAATAGACGGTGGCAGTTTCCAATTGTTAAGTTCAAGAACGTTGATATTGCTTGAAAAAGAATGCATATATAAGTCTCTCATGAAAACTACCTCAATGTCATGCGGAGTGTTCATATATGTTTTCTTATTATGCACAATGTCTGGAAACTGTATAGTTGTAGTTCCATCGAGAGAGGATTTCACGAGATATGATAATATAGTTTTCCCGTCAATAATTACAATTGGTATATACGCAAATATTTGAGAGTTTTCACAAAGGGTCTGAATATCAACATATCTATTGTAGTAGTCACTTCCTCGATACTCTTTTCTCAAAGAAAAATCTATAAAGTCCTTGTCTATTGTCAAACATACTTTATCAGAATAATCTCTATATAGGTCTTTCTCAGTAAGATTGAATCTATGTACGCTGACATATGATTTTTGTAATCTCTCGAGATAATTGAATGAATTAAAACAAGCTTGTTTTAAACTCTTCTCGGTTTCTGTCAAACTGAATGTATTATTTGTATAAGCATTTGCATGATTAATGGGGTATTCAGTTTTATTACCTATCATGAAAAGTCAACCCCTTTCTAAAGAGTTTTTGAATTTATATTATTGTTTTTGCGGTACAAATTGACGCATATATAGCAACAACAGCTATATATGCGTCCTTAAATTGTTAATCCCGATCCTTACTTTCATCAATTATTAACCGTTGTTCAAGGAGATTTACTTTATCCAGAATCTCTTGATTACAATTTTGGCTAGTCTTGACGTACTCAAGAATTTCAGATATTGTGTCAAGAATTACTTTTGAATTCTCGTCACAGGTTCTTACAGAGACTCTTAGCTCCTCAAAATGGTCCGTTGCTTCGTTCATCTTTATTTCATTATTTTGTACAGAACGATTCATATCTTTTAATGAGTCTGTCATCTGTTGCAATTGTACAACTTGTTCTGTTTGAACTTTGGTGACCAAATCGAACATCTGTTTATTTTGTTCAATCGCGGATTCCCGTTCTTTGGTGAGAATCTGTAATTCTGAATCTTGTTTTTTGCCAGTTCTTTTGTCATGATTGACAAAGTAGAATACAACTAGGATTAATACGATGACTGAGAACACGATCATGAATCCGTATTTATTTATCATGGATCCTATAGCCTCGATTGTCTCAACATCGGCGGGAGTATGAGATGTTGCCAATATAAATGGATACATTACAAAGTCCATCCTTCCCTTTCTTTTTGTCCTATTAACGATATGTTTGATAAAAATGTGTGGTTGATATATTATATATTTGGTCAATGAAAATTAGATATAATATCCATAGAAACAGAAAAATAATTGATATAGATTTTGTGGATATTATCAAGGAAAAATGGAAGGTAGGAATCTAAAAAATGGGTAAAAGTGTAACTTTTCGTGAAGTTCCAGTAATTTCAAATGCTAAGGAACTATCACAGTATTTAAAACCATTATACATAATTGATAATGTATTAAAAAGTAGCGAAGATTATAACTATTTTCAGGAATGCACTTACAACATAATCAAAGGTTGTTTTGAGCATAAGGAGTGTAGAGAATACCCTGTTAAATTTAAATTCTATGTGACTGATAAAAAGACTCACACAGTCGAATTTCGGCATTTTATCGTTAACATGTTTGCATGGTCTCCATTTGTGAATTTGTATGGCATTCCGGGGATACTTGATGAATCATTTATTATCGACGGATATAAGGATATTCCCAATCTAAAAGACTATATTAATGAAAAAATTATACTGGTTCTGCGTGAATATGGGATAAAGAACGTAATCATCAACAGATCAGTTTCTGAAGTTTTGTATAATCTGAGACGAATATCAACAGATTTTTCGTCAATACTGAATCTGAACATGTCTATGAAATCATTCTTGGATTTGTATAAGGATAATCCGAGAATAAAAGAAATCATGGAAACCAATTTTGGTTTGGATAAACAACCAAACGAGATTGAAAAAGAAATGAATGACTTGATGAAAGAAGAAATCGAAATAATCAGGGGTATCAAAGATAACCCGATAGGAGTTATACTTAGAGCTGGTACAGGTATTAAGCCTAAACAGTTTGCTGAGTATACGATAGCCATGTCGATGAAACCAGACTTATCAGGTGTGACAATTCCTATACCTATTTCATCAAGTACGTTGATAGGTGGCCTTAATAAACCATCATATCATTATATAGATGCGATAGGAGCACGTAAATCCCTCATAATGAATAAGAAAGTCATGGGTACTGCCGGATATTTCGGAAAAGTTGTATTACTTCTATCAAGAACACTGTCACTGTCCAAAACTGTGTCAGATTGCAATACGAAGCATCTTCTTCCTATCACAATAGAAAGTAAGAAGATGCTGGAGAAATATAATGGTAGATATTATCGACTTGACGAACATAGGGGAACTACACTTCTCATCAATTCAAAGAGGGACACACATCTGATAGGTAAAACTATATACCTACGTTCACCTATTACATGTGCGTGTGACAACGAAAATGAGGTATGTCATAAATGCTTTGGTACAACATCTCTGTTAAACTTTGACATAGCTGATGGTGTTACAGGATTTGAGGTTGAAGAAGTTACAAAAGTTGTAAACCAAATGATCCTATCTACCAAACATCTGTTAACTACTATATCTGAGAAGATTGAATTTAATGACGCTTTCTACAAGTTCTTCTCAATAACTGCAGGAGAAGTTAACCCAATACTTGCTAACGATAATGTAGATAACCTTGACGAATGGGCAATCTGGATAGACCCGAATGATATACAAAAGTCTGACGAGATGGACGACGACTCATTCTTCAATACATTTATCAACGGAAAGTTCTATGTATATAACTTAGAGACCAAGGAATATATAGAGATTTCCAGTAATGGAGAACGTGAGATGTATTTAACTGAGGAATGTTTAGAGCTCATGAAAAAAGGGAAGGGCTTTATTAAGTTTAAGGATATGGATGAATCAACGTCCCTATTCGAACTCGTTATTATGAATAATGAGTTAACTAAACCTCTCTATAGTCTTATTGATTTACTTAATAAGTCAAAGAAGGATGAGATTCCTATGACATATGCTGAAATGGCTCAAGAGTTTACAAACCTCTTATTACAAGCAGGAATAGATGCTATGGCACTCAGTGGAGAAATCATAATCAATAGGTTAATTAGGGAAGACCCTGATGAGACTTTCTGTCGACCAGATTTCTCAAAGAAAGACATTGGACCATATCAGATTTATACTGTATTGAAGGCATTGGAGTACAATAAATCTCCTCTTATAGGTCTGTCATCACAGAATATAAAGAGACAGCTTACATCCGATGATATTGTTACAAAGAAAACCGGAACATCATATATTGATTCCTTCTTTAAGGTTGACACCTCAACCAAGAGACTTAGAGACATACACGATATCGTAAGTGATGGGAAGAACAAGTACATCTAACAAAATG
>OBLI01001660.1_pt1 | contig 21005 bp, 22 predicted proteins | sample 1519701 | NCBI WGS metagenome assembly OBLI01 (sample SAMEA3663005, study PRJEB22513) | pig gut metagenome | biome: pig gut; feature: pig-associated habitat; material: faeces | place: France | collected 2012
TAATTATTTGGTTATTTTATAGTGTTATAGAATTTACAGTAAAAAAATATATCAATAATGATCTAGAAGAATTAACATTTAAAAATTTATTATTAGCAGTAACATCATTTAAAGCATGTAGATATTCCTGGTATATAGAAATGTATATTGGATTATATTTATTAAGTCCAATAATAAATAACTCTTACAATAATTTTGAAACAAAAGATAAAAATATATTATTAATTATATCTATAATAACATTTATTCTTCCAGGAATAATAAATGATTTATTAAAAGATTATATACACTTTCCAAACTGGTGGTATTCAGTTTATCCACTTGGTTACTATATAACCGGAAAATATTTAAAAGATGTAAATCCAAAATACAATAAAATACTACTAACTTTTATATTTATTGTAATACAAATTATATCATTCATGCTAATGAATAAATCAAGTATAGAATTTGAAAGTTTAACTGTATACTTAAGTTCAGTAGTTGTGTTCTTACTATTCTATGATATAGATATAAAATCAACTTTTTTAAAGAGAATTATTGTAACAATTTCAATAATGAGTTTGGATATTTATCTTGCATCAAGTTTAGTTGATCATATAGTTTATACTATATTCAATTCGAAAATGTTACTCTATAATATCCCACAATCAAGATGTATATTATTTGCGCCGATAGTGTTAACTATTACATTTATATTATCTTCTCTCTATGCAAGTTTTAGAAGAATATTAATAAATATAAGATAATAAAAAGATAATCATTGATTATCTTTTATTGTACATCAACATTATCATTAGTTATCATTTTAGCAACTAATCTAGTTTGATCATCATATACATTATAAATACCCATTACTCTCCACATAGTACCGCCATATTTTAAGTAATTATTTGTTTCATCACCAGCAATTATACAAGCCTTAACTGGTGAACTAGTATCAATTACACCATCTTTTAATTTATAAATACCAACAACTTTTCCATTACTATCAAAGTCACATCCACAATAATCATTTGTTCCAGTACCAGATTTTCCAATAAACATTCCATTATCAAATCTTGTACAAACTTGTTCTACTAAAGTACCATTTGTTACAGTTGTTGTTTCACCACCATAAGTTGCAGTTACACCAGAAGCCTCTTTTTTTATTATTACAAAATTTTGATTCATAGATGATTTATCAACTGGATTAACAACACATCCTTTTGAAGTTCTATGCTCAGTTGCATCTGCTTTACATACAGCAGTATCAGATTTTGAATCAGTACTTACAAATCCTTTATTAACAAGTTCTGAAATATAAACTTTCACTTCAGTTCTTCCATTAAATAAATCAGGATTATTTGTACCAAATAACTCAGCCGCTGTAACTATTTCTTGAATTTTAGCGTTATAAACTCTCTTATTAATTCTTTTACTAATTGATACAACACTTGGAACAGCAATTAAAACTATTATAGAAATAAGTGCTATAACAACTAATAATTCTGTTAAAGTGAAACCTTTTTTATTCATATTAAAAACCTCTATTCTATATATACATTATAATAGAATAAAGGTTTTTTTTCAACTAATTTTCAAAATAATTTTCTATAATTTCATAAACTCTATCTTTACCTATTTTAGTAACACTTGAAAAATTAATTATCTCATCACCAAGTGCCGGATTTAAAGTAGATTTAATCAAATCATCTTGTTTAGCTCTTAAAGAACGATTTACTTTATCATATTTAGTAGCGACTATTGTTACAGGAAGATTATAATACTTTAAGAATTTATACATAAGTACATCATCTTCAGTAGGTTTATGTCTATAATCAATAAGTAAAAATACATGTTTTAAGTATGGTCTTTGTTTTAAGTATTCTTCTATCATTACACCAAATTTCTCAATTTGCTTTTTACTAGTAGCAGCATATCCATAGCCAGGAACATCAACTATATAAAAGTCATCATTAACCTTATAAAAATTAAGAGTAGTTGTTTTACCAGGTTTTGAACTAGTTCTAGCTAAGTTTTTTCTATTAACTATAGTATTAATAAAACTACTCTTACCAACATTGCTTCTACCTAAACATAAAAATTCATTTTTCTTATCCTCAGGATATTGACTAATTCTAACAGCAATGATTGGTTCATCTACTTTAGTAATTTCCATATTAATTTTTCTCTCTTTCTATATATTCTTTACATACTCTTGATAAATCTTTCATTAAGTTATCAACATCTTCTTTTGAATCTGTTCTAACACCACTTGCATATTTATGTCCACCGCCATGATATTTAGCAGCAATTTCATTTATCACTGGTCCCCTACTTCTAATATTAACTCTATACATATTATTTTTAGCATCATGCGAAGAAAATGCCCAAACAATAACTTCATTAATATTATTAAAATCATTAATCATATTAGATGCCGCAGATATATCCGAATTTAATGATTGTATAACATCATCTTCAAGTTCTATATATCCAAAACCATATTTATCAACTTTCATTGTAGAAGCAATATATCCCATAAGTCTAACTTCACTAAGTGGTTTAGCATATGCAAGTCTATATAACTTATCTACATCAAGTTTATACTTTTTTATTAATTCAGCAACAAGCTCAAATGTTTTATAATTAATGTTATATAAGAATCTATTAGAGTCACTTACTATTCCAATATATATTTTTCCAGCAATAGTTTCATTCATCTTTAATTTGGTATTATTAATAAGTTCTAATACAAGTTCTGATGCACTACTAGCATCTTCACGAATTAATTCTATATCACTATATTTATCTACTAAAGGATGATGATCTATTTTAATAACATGTTTAAACGATAAAAAATTATCTATATCAACACGTTTATTGTCTGGAGTATCAACTACAATTAATAAAGCGTTTTCATAATCATATGAATTAACTTTATCAACCTTACCAAAATATTTAAATCTTGAAACAGTTGTTCCTACAACATAGACTTCTTTACTTGGAAATGTAAGAAGAATAGAATCCTTAAGTGACATTTGACTACCAAACGCATCAGGATCAGGCCCTATATGTCTTGCAATATAAATCTTCTTAAATTTCTTAATTTCATTATATATAGATTTATAAATATTATTCATTACTTACTTCTTTCTATTTTACAAGATTATAAGTGTCTTTAATAATCATAATTTCTTCATTAGTTGGAAGAACTCTAACCACAACAGTAGAGTCATCTGTAGAAATAATTCCTTCTACTTCATCTTTGAATCCAGCAATTTTAGCATTCTTTTCATCATCAATCTTAATACCTAAAGAACCGAGTCTTCCTAAAATAGCCTTACGTGCTTCAATACCATTTTCACCTACACCAGCAGTGAAAACTATTGAATCTACTTTACCATCTAATTTAATATAATATTCAGCGATGTATTTAGCAATACGATCATTATACATATCAAGTGCTAAAATAGCATTTTCATCCCCTTTAGCAGCTGCTTCTTCAACATCTCTACAATCACTAAATCCACTAATACCAAGAAGTCCACTCTTCTTATTTAAATCATTAGTAATTTGTTCGATATCTTCCCCAGATTCTTTAGCTACATATTCAATAATTGAAGGGTCAATAGCACCACTACGAGTACCCATCATTAATCCATCAAGAGGACTAATTCCCATAGTAGTATCATAACATTTACCCTCTTTAATAACACTAATAGATGCGCCACTACCAATATGACAAATAATTAAATTAACATCATCTTTACCTAGTTTTTCTTTCATCTTAAGCGTAATATACTTATGACTAGTTCCATGAAAACCATATTTACGTACACCATATTTAGTATACCACTCCATAGGTACAGGATACATATAATTTACTTTAGGCATAGTTTGGTGAAATGCAGTATCATATACTGCTACCATAGGTACACCAGGAAGTGCTTTCTTCATAGCTTCAATTCCAGCTAGATTTCCTGGGTGATGAAGAGGTCCTAATTTAGTTAATGATTTAATGTCTTCAATAACTTCATCATTAATTAAAACTGAATCACTATATTTTTCACCACCATGTAAAACTCTATGTCCCACACCTTTGATTTCATCTAAACTTTCAACTGCTTTATATTTTAATAATTCTTCAATTAAAGCTTCAGCAGCTTCAGTATGATTCTTTAAAAATTTAGTTTCTTTATATTTTTTACCATTTACTTTAGTAGTCCAAAAACTATCTTTTAATCCAATTTTTTCAAAATAACCGCTGATAAGTAACTTTTCTTCAGGCATTTCAACTAATTGAAATTTTAAAGAAGAACTACCAGCATTAACACATAATATTTTCATCTAATATTTCCTTCTTTCTTTGTACTAATATTATAACAAATAATACCCAAAAATGGAAATAAAATTAAAAAATTAAAAGACACAATAATAGTGTCTTAAGATTAAAGTTTCTTTATTTGTTTTTTATCATTATATTTTTGTATTCTATCATAATCATAATTAAAGTCCTCTTCATATTCCTGATTTCTAGAATTCATTATTTTCATCTTATAAAGTAGTTTATTTTTCTTACTGAAATAATTATTTAAAAGCATATATTATATCCTCCAGTAATATTATGTTAGATTTACAAAAAATAATACATATGCTATAATTTTTGTGAAAGAAGGATGAAATTTGTGGAAAAGAAAGAACAAACAAAAAAGCTAGTTATTAGAGGCATAATTGTAGTATGCTCTGCTATAATTTTATTTATTGCAATAGACCTTATAAATGTTTTAGCATTTAAAGGTAAACCATTTATTATAATAAATGAAACTGATACTAAACAAAGTTCAATATTATATGATATTTACGAATGCAACGAAGAAAGGATTTTTAAACTTAAAGGAACAAAATTTACTTGTCCAAAAGAAAATAAAAAGGTAATCACTATTACCGATAGAAGCGATGGAGAAGATTGTGCTCAAGCAATTGAATACTATTATAAAGACTATTATTTCACTTGTATTAAAAGTCAAAGTGTTATAGTTACAGTCAATGGAAAAGAATACACAATTAAAGAAGCTTTAAATAATGGTATTGTTACTATGGATGAACTTATAGCTATTGGATTTAAACCACTAAAGAAAAATATAACTGATGAACCAGATCCAACTGAACCTACTAATCCTACTAATCCAACAAAACCATCAAAACCAATAGATCAAACAACACCTACTGAACCAACTACTCCAACTGAACCAACTAATCCTACTAAACCAGTTACACCTGGTGAACCTATTACTCCAATAGAACCAATTGAAAAACCAATAGATAATACAAAGAAAATAACTATAACAGACACTAGTGCTGGTAAAGATTGTGCTCAAGCAATTGAATACTATTATAAAAGATATTACTTCAATTGTATTAAGAGCCAATATGTAATAGTTACAGTTAATGGTAAAAAATATAATATCAAAGAAGCTTTAAATAACGGTATTGTTACTATGGATGAATTAATAGATGCTGGATTTAAACCTCAAACTGATGCAGTTGATAGATAAAACAAAAACCTGAAAATTTTCAGGTTTTATTTTGACTATAAATATTCACTCTTTACTTCTTTTAAATCTACTACTTCTATAGTATCTACCGCTTCCTTCAATAAGGGTTCAAAATCTATCTTAGACTCTTCTTCATATATAAATTTAAGATTTGGATTTATTACTGGATGTTTAGGAACAAAAACAGTACAACAATCTTCATATGGAAGAATAGATATATCATAAGTATCTATTTTTTTAGATATATCAATAATATCTAACTTATCAAAAGAACATAAAGGTCTTAATATTGGGTAATTTGTAACATCATTTACAGCAACCATACTTGATAAAGTTTGACTTGCAACTTGTCCAACACTTTCACCATTAATAATTGCTAAACATTTATTTTTTTTAGCAACTCTCTCAGCTATTCTATACATCATTCTTCTCATAATAGTTATTAAGTATGTAGTATCTAAATTCTTATAAATAGTTTCTTGTATTTTAGTAAAATTAACTACCATTAATTTACCATGAGAATTATATTTTTCAAGTTTTCTTGCAAGTTCTATTACTTTATTACGAGCTTCTATACTAGTATGAGGTCTACTTTCGAAATATAAATAATATAGTTCTACTCCTCTTTTGATAGTCATATATCCAGCAACAGGAGAATCTATCCCACCACTTAACATTAAAAGCCCACGGCCAAGAGTACTAACAGGATATCCGCCTAATCCTTTTACACCATTTGTATAATAATAAACCGCTTCATTACGTATCTCTATATTCAAATAAATATCTGGATTATGAACATCTACTTTACATTCAATATTCTTAAGAATATGTCCACCTACTATATTGTTCATTTCCATTGATTTTATAGGAAATTTCTTATCACTTCTATTAGTTACTACCTTAAAAGTTTTAAATTTTTGACTCTTCATAACATCTAAAGAACATTTTAATATTGCATCTTCTGTTACTTCCTCATCCATATAAGCAATAACTATTTCATGAATACCAAAAATATTTTTTAGAATATTCACTATTCCATCAATATCATCTTCATTAGGAAATATAAACATTCTATAATAGTCATCTCTAATTTCAAAATCATAATTACTTAACTTATCAAATATATTATTTTTAAGTTTATTTATAAAGAAATTTCTATTATCTTTTTTAGTAGTTAATTCACCATATTTTATTAATATTACTTTTTTCATTTTAACAATAACTCATTCCACACTTTATCAAATATTTCTAAGAATTTATGTACTTCTTCTATAGTAGTCAAATGACTTAAACTAACTCTTATAGATGTAGTACTTACATCTTTATTTCCATTTGATAATGCCTTTAATACAGTACTTTCTTCTAAACTAGAACAAGCAGTAGTAGTAGAAACATATACTTCATATCTTTCAAGAGCATGTACAAATGTTTCAGATTTAATTTTAAGTAAACTAAAATTAACTATTTGTGGTACACATAAATCATTAGAATTTATTTGAATTGGATACTTAGAAAGTCCTTTCAATAATTCTGATTTTAATTTTTCACATTTCTTTATATTTGATTCTAATTTATCATTAATAAGTCTCATAGCTTTAGAAAATGATACTACAAGTGGTAATGCAGGAGTTCCACCTCTAAATGGACAATTTTCAGTAGTACCATATATTAATGTATCTATTTGTAAATCACGTCTTTTATATAAAATTCCTATTCCTTTAGGAGCATATATCTTATGACTAGAAAAACTAGCTAAATCTAAATCACTTAAATAGAATCTAGTTTTACCCAAAGCTTGAGTTAAATCACTATGAAATATAACATTAGGATTCTTTTTATTAATAACTTGTCTAATAGTCTTAAGAGGTTGTTTAAATCCTGTTTCAGAGTTAACTGCACAAATACTAACAAGAATAGTATCATCTCTTATAAGTTCCTCTAAATGTTTTAAATCTATTTGTCCATTAGGACTAATATTGACGAAATCAACTTCATATCCTATATTACTTAAATATCCCATAACCTCAAGAACACTCTTATGTTCAAGCTTACTAGTTATAATATGCTTACCTCGTTTACAATACTTAAATGCAACACCCTTAATAGCAGTAGTATTACTCTCACTAGCTCCACTAGTAAATATTAATTCCTTTGGATGGCAATTAAGTATTTCGGCTATTTGGTTAGTAGCTTGCATTAATAATTCTTTGGATTTAACACCTAGAGTATGAATACTATTAGCATTTCCAATAAATTCACGAGTAACTTTGCAATAAGAATCAAGCACTCTTTCATCAACTGGTGTAGTTGCACTATAATCTAAATATATCATATCTTCCTCCTATATTTCTTGAATAACTGTTAATATAACAGGCTTACATTGAGTCTCTTTATACAAATATTGACCCACCTGTTCACGTATATCATTTCTAATCTTAACATAATCAGCATATTTATTAGAAAAAGTGTTATTTCTAATAATTTCAGTACTTATTTTCTTTATTTCATTTATTATTTCATTATTTTCTTTAGAATATATAAATCCACGAGTAATTATTTCAGGATCTATTATAATAGATTTATCTTTCTTACTTAATGTTGATGATATAACAACTAATCCATTATTACTTAATAATTCTCTATCTTTTAAAACTACATCTCCAACATCTTCACTAAAGTTACCATCAATTAATATGTCATCTACAAACACTCTATCAAAATTTTCTTTTAATTCACCATTTTCAATGGTTACTACATCTCCATTTTCTTTAAGTAAAATATTTTCTTTTGGTATTCCTACACTATATGCTAGATTTCCATTTTGTACTTGATACCTATATTCACCTTTAATAGGCATATAGTACTTAGGATTAAATAATTTAATAAGTAGTCTCAAGTCTTCACTTGATGCATGATGACGCACGCTTTTATCCTTAGGTATTTGTACTATATTAACACCTTTAATAGCTAAATCATTAAGAATTTTAACAAGTAATTTCTCATAAGCGTCATAACTTGGCTCAGCAAAACACACTGTATCTGTTTTTTCAAGGGTTATAAATTTATCATGACCATTTAATATTCTATTTATATTAGAATATGGTGTCTCTCTATCATTACTAATAAGTATAATTGTATTTTCTTGTTTTAAATCAGTTAAGTTACCAATCATATCTTCTTCAATATCCAAGTATCCGTTCTTAGCACACAAAGATACAATATTATGAAGTTCTCTACCCATTATAACAACTTTTCTTGTTTTACCTTTTATTGAATTAAATATTTCTTGAATTGTATAAATATGTAATGGCAACACTGTAAAAATAATTCTTCCTTTATTTTTATCAACTACATTTTTAAAGAAACTTTCTAATTTATGATTTGGTGAAGTATGCCCTTTCTTTTCAGCAAATACGCTTTCAGCCATTAAACAAAGTACTCCTTGTTTACCAATGTATGCAAGTTTACCAAGATCCATATCATAGTAACCATTCATAGTCGGATCTATAACAAAATCAGCCATATATATAACTGCTCCATCTTGAGTATTAATCGCAAATCCAAGTGTTTCAGGACTACTATGCGTTACACTAAATGGAAATATACTTAAATTCTTAGTAATATCAATCTTTTTATGTGCTTTAATAGTATGTAAATTTTTAATTTCTACTTTTTCTTCAGCACACTCATATTTAATTATTTCACTAGTATAATTTGATGCATATACATTTATATTTGGTAAAGCTTTTAATAAATCAGTAAGTGCTCCCATATTTTCACGATGAGGATGGCTTATAAATAATCCTACTATTTCTTTTTCATGTTCTACTAAATATGAAAAATCTGGTATTACATAATCTACACCATACATTTTATCAGGTGCATATTTCATACCACAATCAAAAATAAATAAATGACCATCTACACTTACTGTATATAAATTCTTACCATTTTCGTTTAATCCACCTAAACTCATTATATTAATTTTACTCATAATATCACTCCCTTTAAAAGTTTAAATGCTACAAAATATTTTACCACATTTTTATAAAAAATGCTAGTTTTACATTTTAAATGAAAGAGATTGAATATTCTAGTAAAACACTTTTAAAAATATTTAATAATAACTATAATAATATTAATATTTAAAATTAAAAAAATAAAAAGACTATTACTAGTCTAAATATTATAAGAAAAGAATTAATTATTCTTAATTGTAATTAAACCTCTATCTACTTCTTCTAATGCCCTTCCTATTTCTTTTTTAGATACATATTCACTTTCAGGCATTTGATAGTGTTTATGTTCTTTCATAACTTTGGCTCTATCTGCAGCTATATGAACTAACTTGTATTTAGAGTCAACAATGTTTAATAGTCTATCGATTGAAGGATATATCACTTTTACCATCTCCCTACATTAATAATATAACCAATTCTAAAGTTATATACAACTAATATACACATTTTTTTACATTAAATTTACATCTAATTGAAATTTACTAAATCATACTTTTTCACAGTACTACTATCATATGACATTAATATACTTTTTTTACTTCCATTTATATAATTGATTTGAACATTTCTAAAACAGTATAAATATTTATCACTTGTTTGTTCTATATCTTTAGTATAATCTAAATTCTTTATATTTTTACTTTCACTAATCCAAGTAAAATTTAAATCAGTAGAACCTTCTAAATCTTCATCATCAATCATTATAAAATATAAATTACTTTCAGTAAGAAGTGTAACACTTAAGTAATCTTCATCCATAGAACAACCTGGTATTAATACTATTTCTTTTGTTTTACCTTCATAATTATGTAAATTATATATTTTGTCTTTATAATTTAGTTCTATGTAATCAGTCTTTTCTGTTACTTTAAAGTCTCTTTTATCATCAGATATTTTGATACTTAATTTATTACCACATCCCGTTAAAAGTATAAGTATCAAAGTTATACTAAATGTTTTAATTACATTCTTCAATGTCATCAACTTTAAAACCCTTTCCATCATCAACCTTAACATTATTTTTAACACATTTACCAACTATATTATTAATATCTAAAATATATTCACTTGCAACATCTACACCCATTTCTTTGGTTTCAATCATTTCTTTTGTAATAAGTGTACCATCTACAATGATATATTTTGCAACCGGTACACTAACCATATCTACTTTTTCTTGACCTTTATTTCTATATAAAAATCCTATTAATGCTCCAAGCAATACTAATACAAAAATAATTACAAATATTATAATAAATTTTTTTCTATCCATTTTTTCATTCATAGTTTAATATTATCACGCTTTCTAAACCTATTTATTCTTTAATTATCATTTTTTACAAGATTACGTAAAGCATCTAATATAACTACCATAGCCCAAGTATCTTGTTTACAATATACTCTTAAATTCTTTTTAGCCCTCTCTAATTCATCAGGTGTCATATCATCATATAAAGAATAAGTAACTAAAGCTTCAGTTCCATTTTTAACTTCCAAATTTTTATATGTTAAATCACTAAGTACTGGTAAAGTTTTTTTTATCGAATAACTACCACTTAATTTTTTATGATAGAAATTTACTAGTTTACTTCTTTCTTCATCAAAACCTAATTCTTCATATATGCTTTGATTATTCTTAATAAAATAAAGCAAATCTGTAGATTTTTCTACTATTTTAAGTAATTGATCTTTATATTCGGGAAAAATATATGCCAGTTCTTTTAAACGACTTCTTTCAAAAGTAACATTTTGAGCAAACATTGTACCTTTAGTTGGATCTATTCTATTAATTATTTCTTTTACCATTTCTAATCTTTCGTCATTTAAAGTATCCGCTAAAAACACATAATTATCTTTATCTTTATCACAAATACCAGGCTCACGTTCTATATGTAAACTAAACTCAAAACAAGATTGTGTATAAGGTCTTTCTCCTTTAAATCTAGGCATTGGACAAGGAAAACTTTCGAAATCCAAATGATATATTGGATACTCTAAAGTATCAAACATAGCCATTATTTTCTCTTTATCCAAATATATTTTATCATTATCATAACAATCTCTTTCAATTAACATATTAGGTTTATTTTGAATCCACTCTATAGGTATATCATCTAACTTATAATATCCATTATTTATCAAATCATACTTATTATATTTATCAGGTCCAAGACCTATCCTATCAGTAAAACCAATGTAATTAAAACTAGCATTATATTCTGGTAAATTCTTAAAACAAATATTTTTATATTTACACTCACATTTTTCTTTATATGAACAATGTACTCCAACATTACATGAACTTGAATCAGGATTATATATATTATTTTCTAATGTATCAACCAAAGATTCTATAATAGGCATATACTCTTTAGTAATTTCATTCATGTCAAAGAAACAAACTATATCTTCTCCATCTATAGTTCTATATATTCGTTTTTTACCAACCATATATCCATCATATACATAATTATGATTAAGTACAGATAAATAATAATTAACACGTTTATTTATTTTATGACTTTTTAAATCATTTTCTATTATATATCTTTGTACCGCCAAATCAAAAACATATCTTCCTGTATCACTATATCTATCAAATAATTTTTTATATTTTTCATTAAATTTCTTTATAAGTTTATCACTACCATTAACTGGCTTTTTAAGTTTGTATATCCCATCTTCTAGTATAAACATATCTTTTTTTTCTTTAGAATTCTCTCCATACTTTAAACCCTCTATATAATTTCTACTAGTAGTAGATTTAACCTCTATAATATTTATTTCATCATCATTTTCATTATAAATATCAACATAGCATAAATATCTAATACCATTATGAACAAAGTCAAAAGATTCTTGATTATAAGTATTTTCACTATAAACAAATTTACCATTAAATAATCTTTTAGATTTATAGGCACTTTCAAGTTCTACTTCCTTATAATATTTCATCATCGCAGATAATTCTTTATCTTCTTTTTTTGTTAGATCAGTATCTCCATCATCAGTACTTTCGAACATTGATTCTAAAAGTTCCCTATATTCTTCTTTTTCATTTTCTTTCATATATTCTTCTATAGTCATTTTAGAATCAAGCTTATCTTTTCTAATATTTTCAAGTGCACTATATCTTCTACATCTAGTATAATTTATAAAATTTGTTTTAGTTATTGCCATATTTCCTCCGTAAAGAAAAAGTGATTACTCACTTTCTTCTATAAAGTTTTTACTTTTATGTGGTTCATCAAATAAAAGACCTGGATATCCTTGCTGTCTTAATGCTTCATATGTCATTATAGCTACTGTATTAGATAAATTAAGAGCTCTAACATTATCAGTCATAGGCATTCTCATACACCTATCAATATATGGTTTTAATATATATGGCGGTATTCCAGTACTTTCTTTTCCAAAAAAGAAATAATAGTTTTTATCTTTATCACTATAATCAAAACTAGTATGTGGTTTATGTCCATATCTAGTTAAAAAATAATATTCTCCCTTATTTCTAGAAAAGAACTCATCTATATTTTCATATACTGTATATATACACTTATCTATATAATTTACACCAGCTCTTTTAATATATTTTTCTTCAAGACTAAAACCAAGAGGTTTAATTAAATGTAAATGACTATTAGTAGCCACACATGTTCTCATAATATTACCAGTATTTTCTGGTATCTCAGGTTCAAATAAAACAATATTTATCATAATTCTCCTATCCTATACATGACTTTATTTTAGAATGTATATATTTATATCCATCACTATTATAATGTATAGCATCACTACTTATATATTTACTAGTCCATTCATTTATTGACGAACTTCCATATACATCACAATATTTTACATTCTTAAGTCCAGAAATACAAGATTTAATAGATGAATTAAATGATTCTATACTTGAATTTTTAGCGTATTTACTTCCACTATCATTAACTGGATTAACAGACATGACATATACGTTATTTTTAGAATTTACACTATTTATAAATGATTTATATTTTTCACAATACTTAGATGAATTTCCTAAATCATTAACACCATAATTAAGTACTATATTATAACTTTTACCATTACTTAAGACATTATTAACACTAGTTATATGACCTAAAAAAGAATTATATCCTCCTCCATCAGTAGCAAAAACTTGTTCATCAGATGATAATCCACCATATAATTTTAAACCATTAGTTCTAGAGTCACCCATGTAAATAGTTCCTGAAATATTTTTAACATCATCACCACCAACAGTATTTCCAGAGTTGCTATCAGTATTGGTTCCTTCAGCAGTTCCATTATTAGTTTCCTCATCATTGTTTTTATCAATATCAGACTTAATTATTTCATATAAAGCATCTAATCTTTCTTCTAAACTAGCTCTCTCATTTCCATCTTTTATTTTAGTAACAGCATCTTTTGCTGCATAATAATCATTATATGTTTTAGAACTCTCAGCAATACTTACTAAAGTTTCCGCTTTGTTTGAATAAGCCTCATTAATAATTTCAGTGTCAGCATACAAACAATCTCTATATTGATTATTAGTATCACTTACTTTAACTATAACATTAACAAGAGTTGGAATTAAAAAAATAACTATTGCAGCTATACAATTATTAACAAGTTGTTTCTTAGCTTTAGCAAGTAAATCCTCATTACCAACTTTAATAGTCTTCATAAGTGTTATCATACCAGTTAAAATTAATAATATTGGAACAGCTATCTTTATTATTAAAATAACCATATTAATAATTCTCATAACCTCTAATACTTCAGGAACTGAACATATAGACATAATTAACATATTAACACCTCTTATCATTATAATTAAATTTTAACATAAAAAATATAAGTATTCTATACTTATATTTCTTCTATCTTCATAAAATTAGTTTTTTTATCTTTTGTATTATTTGGAAAACCACCAGTTACTATAATCATATCACCTTTATTAAGTTTTATAAACTCCATAGATTTTGCTTTAGCATCTTCTATAATTCTATCAGTAGAACTATATACTTCAGTAACTACTGGATATACACCACTATTTAAAGATAAACCATAGGCAACTTTTTTACTTGGACACGCAGCTAATATTAAATTTCTTGGTCTCAAATTACTAATTAATCTAGCAGTTGTTCCACTCATAGTAGCTGCAACTATTAATTTAGTATCAAGTAAATTAGATGCATCAAATACACTATTAGCTATAGCACCAGCTATATCTTTAGTAATATATTTTGATGAATATTTGTAATCAAAATGATTTTCTGCTTCAGTACAAATATTTGACATGTATGTAACTGTTTCAACTGGATATTTACCAGTAGTAGTTTCTCCGCTCAACATAACAGCATCTGTACCATTTATAACAGCATTAAATATATCAGAAACTTCTGCTCTTGTAGGTCTTGAATTATGTTTCATACTTTCAAGCATTTCAGTTGCAACTATACAAAATTTATTTTGACGTCTACATTCATCAATAATTTCTTTTTGAAAATATGGTATTTGTTCCATAGGAGCCTCAACACCTAAATCTCCACGAGCAACCATAATTCCATCAGATACACTAACTATTTCACTTAAATTTTCTAGACCAGTAGTACTTTCTATTTTAGATATAATTTTTATATTAGCATTTTCTTCTTCAATAATCCTTTTAGCTTCTAATACATCTTCCTTAGTTGATACAAATGATAAAGCTAAAAAATCTCCTTCATGATTACACGCATATCTTATATCTTGATCATCTTCTTTAGATATGAATGGTATATCTAAATGAACACCTGGGACACTTAAACTTTTCTTATTTCCAAGTACTCCACCATTAATTATTTTACAAGTTACTCCATCTTCCTCTACAGAAATAACTTCTATTTTCATAAGGCCATTCTCAAGTAATACTGTGTCTCCTATTCTTAATGAATCAATTGCATTAGGATGATTAACAGAAAATCTTTCTTCATTTCCAAGAACATCTTCTTTAACTATTCTAATTGTTTTACCTTCAACTAAATTTATAGAATCATTTTCTAACATTCCATTTCTAAATTCTGGACCCTTAGTATCATATAATATTCCTATATAAAGTCCAGTATTATTTCTTACTTCATTTACAACTCTAACAACTTTTTCTCTTTCCTCCAAAGTCGCATGAGAAAAGTTTATACGAGCAGTATTCATTCCATTTTGAACCATCTTAGTCATAGTTTCAGTATTACAACTAGCTGGTCCTATACTACATATAATTTTAGTTTTTTTCATATTATCTTCCCCTTTTTAGCCACATTATCACACTAAAAAATAAGTGCTTAGATATATTACCATAACACTTACTTTTTTTCAAGATTTTCTTCACAATAATTCCATAAACCAAGTTTACCTTTACATGGTATTGGATTATCATATTTAACAACATTTTCAAGTTTCCAAGCATATGTTTCAGTGTGATTACTTCTACCATACACAACAGGATCAATATTTCTAAGTTCCTTATTAAATTCCTCATCGACAAGTATACAATCAACTATAGTAGCATGCCCAATAATATACCCAGGGTTAACATTAATATTATAATCACTGAATCTCTTCATCATATCTTTTTCAACACTACATCCTGCATGTATAAGTATTTTACCTCTATATTTTGTTTTCCAACTACGAAACTCATATTTTTTATATTCTTCAATTATTAAAGATGCCCAAGGTTCTTTTATAGTTAATGCTTTCATATTTCACCTCACATCTTTATTATAACAACACCTATTATAATAAGTATAGATGCAATAACTTTTTGAATAAATTTACTTTTGTTTTTACATACAAAATATTCATACATAGTATTTAATATTGATGTTAACGTTAAAAGTGGTGCTATTAAAGTAACATTTCCAAGTTGATATGAACGAACTGATGCAATCAACATCAAACACCAACAAAATGATGCTAATAAGAAATATTTTTTATCGTAATAATTAAATTCACATTTTAATTCTTTTAAACTATGTTTACCAAATATAAATATTAACATTGATGGTGTAAAAACAGTAAGAATTGTATAAAAAGCTAAATTAAAATAATTAGAAATATTAACATTTATAAGCATTGCAACAGCAAATAAGAAATTAGATACAAAACTCATAATAAAGTATTTATTAAATTTTATTTTACCTTTATTAAAAGCAAGTAACACATTGGCAAATATTATTATAACAGAACCAATAATTTTTTTTAGTACAATTTGCTCTTTTAAAAATATAAATCCAAGTATTATTAAGAACACAGTAGATAATTGTTTTAGCATACTAAACACAGAAGGATCAAGCCCATATCTTGCTTCTATATTAAGTCTATCAGTAATAGCATATATACTCACAACTGCAAGTAATGTTAAATATACGCTTGTATCTGTAGGCCAAGTAAAATCAAAAAATGGTATAAAAAATAATGCAAAAAATGCAGTAAACACTTCAAGTAATATTGTTAATGCTCCAGCACTTTTCATATTACGATTTGCTTTTTTAAATGCTTGAGCAAACACAACCGCAGAGACTAAATATAACATTACCCAAAATTTCCAACTATTTAAAATTTCCATATTACTTAATTAACTCCATCTCTATACCAACTACGCCATATTTAGATTGTTCTTCACTACTATAGTATTGTTCCATATCCTTAGGATCTGCTTTTTCATCTTCTTTGTATCCCATTGATACTTTATCGAAATGGTTATAAAGCTCTTCGAAACTAGGATATTTATGTAACCCTAGTACTTTAACCTGAATCTTTTCTCCATCACTTCTATTTTCAAAAGTAATTTTATCTCCTACATTAATCAATTGTCTTTTTTCATCATTAAGTCTTAACTCTATTGTTTTACTTCCACTTTTTATCAATTCAAATGGTTCTTTGTGTAATCTCATCATATGTTCCATACTTATCACCATAAAAATTATATCAAAACAAAAGTACTATTTCTAGTACTTTACTTATTTACTCTTAATATTCTAAGTGCATTTAATATTGCTATTACTGAAACACCAACATCAGCAAATACTGCAGACCACATAGTAGCAATTCCTAAAGCAGATAATACAAGTACAGCAATCTTAACTGTTATTGCAAATATAATATTTTCTTTTACTATTCTCATCGTTTTACGTGATATAGAAATAGCCTTGCTAATCTTAGAAATTTCATCAGTCATAATAACCACATCAGCAGCTTCAATCGCAGCATCACTTCCAAGACCACCCATCGCAACACCTATATCAGAAAGTGCAAGTACAGGAGCATCATTTATTCCATCCCCTACAAATAAAAGTTTTCCATCTTTTGATTTTTCCAACATAAGTTTTTCAACACATTTAACTTTATCTTGAGGAAGCAATTCACTATGATATTCATCTAATTTTAACTCTTCACTAACAACTTTACTTATATCTTTTTTGTCTCCAGTGAGCATAACTAACTTTTTTACATTATTTGCTTTTAAACCTTTAACTGCTTCATAAGAATCATCCTTTATCTTATCAGATATAACAATATAACCAAAATATTTATTATCAACTATAACGTATACGATAGTACCTATGTCATCACATTTATCATACTTGATATTCATATCTTTCATTAGTTTATCATTGCCAACTAATACTTTTTTACCATCTACTTTAGCTTCTACACCTTTACCTGATATTTCTTTAGTATCTATTACTTTCTTACTATCAATTTTCTTATGATATGCTTCTTTTAATGATATAGCTATTGGATGATTAGAAAAACTTTCAGCATAAGCAGCATACTTAAGTAAATCTTCGTCACTCATAGATATAGCATTTATCTTTTGTACTTTAAATACTCCTTCTGTTAAAGTACCAGTTTTATCACATACTACTATTTCTATATTAGATAGTGCTTCTAAATAATTACTTCCTTTTACTAATACTCCTACACTAGAAGAAGCGCCTATACCACCAAAGAAACTAAGTGGAATTGATACAACTAATGCACAAGGACAAGACACTACTAAAAATGATAATGCTCTATATATCCAAGTATTAAATTCTTGATTTAAAATTATTGGTGGAAACACTGCAAGAACTAAAGCTATACCACATACTATAGGAGTATAATATTTGGCAAACTTAGTAATAAATGCTTCTGAATTTGATTTTCTACTACTAGCATTTTCTACTAAATCAAGTATCTTACTAACAGTAGACTCACCAAATTTCTTAGTTACTTTTACTTTTAAAACGCTTTCATTATTAATGCATCCACTTAATACTTCATCTCCTTTTTCAACTCTTCTTGGAACACTTTCACCAGTAAGAGCAAGTGTATTAAGCATAGAACTTCCTTCAACTACAACACCATCTAAAGGAATTTTTTCACCAGGTTTAATGAGTATTATTTCTTCTATATTAACTTCATTTGGATCAACCTTAATATGTTTATCATTTCTAATCACATTTGCATAATCAGGTCTAATATCCATTAAACTAGCAACTGATTTTCTACTCTTATTAACAGCATAACTTTGAAATAATTCTCCCACTTGATAAAAAAGCATAACACTTACTGCTTCGGGTGTATTTCCAATACATAAAGCACCTATAGTAGCAACAGACATCAAAAAGTTTTCATCAAATACTTTTCCTCTTTTAATATTTTTAAATGCCTTTAATAAAATATCATAACCTATTATTAAATAAGCTACTATAAATATAATACTATTTATATACTTAACGTTTATATCTACTAATATAGAAAATAATAAAAGTATCCCAGATATTATAATTCTATATAGTTGTTTTTTCATCTTCTTATTCATTATAATTCCTCAATAGTTACATCTGGTTCTTCTCTTTTTATAATCTTTTTAACTAATTTAATTGCTTGATCTATATTTTCACTTTCACAATCAAAGGATAACTTCTCAGTCATAAAACTAATACTAACATTACTAATAATATCTATTTCACTAAGAGCACTTTCTAATTCATTAGCACAATTAGCACAATCTAAGTTACAAATTTTAAATTTATAGTTTTTCATAATTCCTTCTTTCTAACATCTATGTTTTATATGTTGAAGTCCTATTTCAAATAATTTAACTATATGATCGTCATCTAAAGCATAATATACTTCTTTACCACTTTTTCTACATCTTACTATTCCACTTCTTCTTAAAGTTGCAAGCTGATGAGAAACTGCGGATTTAGTCATATTAAGTACATTTGCGATATCACACACACACATTTCCTTTTCATCTAAAGCAAATAGTATTCTACATCTAGTAGTATCACCAATTAATTTAAATAAATCTGCTAAATTATAAAATGTATTTTCATCAGGCATATTATTAATAACGTTACGAACTGCATCTTCATGTATAATATTACAATCACATATAAATTCATTCCTTGACATATTAACTCCTTTAGTTGAATATTATTTCAACTATTTATAGTATAGTTGAACAAACATTCATTTGTCAATATATATGAAAAATAATTTAAAACTTTACAAAAAAAGTATTATTTATAATAATACTTTTATTTATTAAACCATTCTATATAATCAGAACGTTTATTATTATTTTCGTCTAAATTAAAAACGTAACTTCTTACATTACTATGACACATTTTACCAAGATTAACAAAATTATTTGGAATATCTAAAGCATTAAATGCACTAGTCATAGCACTAGATGGTGACCAATTTGTCCAGCCACTACATTTTTTTCCATTAGCATCATATTGCCCACCTTTTTCTCCATAACCTTTAATGTTTAAAGTTTTTAGGTATGATAAATTATCTGTTAAGACTTTATTTTTCCCTGACACTCCGGAACTTATTGGAACCATACTATGGAAATATCCTTGATTGTTTACAACTAAATGATATACATACGTTCCACTTGAACTAAATCCAGAAGCACCAATTTTATTTTTATTTATTTTATATTTACTAACTACTTCATCAGCCGTAGATTTAATATCGTTATATGTTTTTGTATTATAATTACCACTAGGATAAACAACTATTATAAATGCTAAATCATTTTCAAGTTTCATATTTTTAAATTCATTTATAGTTGCACTATAATCACCATTACTAGCAGGTAACATAACAATTAATGGCATATTTTCTTTAGCATTATTAGGAATAAATAAAGTATATTTAGTAATACTTCCTACACCTGTATATTCATATGAACCAGCACTAATATTCAAATTATTTCCTGTATTAGAAGTGGTACTTCCTCCGTTAGTATTTTCAATATTATTATTATCTATATTATCTTTTATAGTTTTATATAAATTTTCTAATCTTTCTTCTAAACTAGCTCTCTCATTTCCATCTTTAATTTTAGTAACAGCATCTTTTGCTGCATAATAATCATTATATGTTTTAGAACTCT
>OBLI01001662.1_pt1 | contig 20998 bp, 16 predicted proteins | sample 1519701 | NCBI WGS metagenome assembly OBLI01 (sample SAMEA3663005, study PRJEB22513) | pig gut metagenome | biome: pig gut; feature: pig-associated habitat; material: faeces | place: France | collected 2012
TGGTTGCAGTTGGCAGTTAGTTCACGATGAGCGTTGCAAATGTTTGCGGAACATAGTTTGTGCATTTTGCCTTTTGAATTTTTTAAGACTCTTTTGACATCCGAATCCTATTATAAAATAAAGTTTGCGCTTGCTTTTACTGTATAGGAGATTCCGTTGGAATTCCTATACAGTAAAAAAGACAGACTCCACATGAAGCCTGTCTTCCTGCATCGGTTTTATTTTAAAGATGTAATACCCTCTCTTTGATCTCCTGTGTCCGTCCCTGATTCCAGAACTGTGTTCCGATATAACCACAGGTCCGTCTTGCCACGTTCATCTTATCCTGATCACGGTTGCCGCAGTTCGGGCATTCCCAGACCAGCTTACCATCGGAATCGGTTACGATCTGTATCTCTCCGTTATATCCGCATTCCTGACAGTAATCACTCTTTGTATTCAGCTCCGCATACATGATGTTCTCGTAAATGTACTGCATGACTGCAAGTACAGCTTCGAGATTATCCTGCATATTCGGTACTTCCACGTAGCTGATCGCTCCACCCGGTGAAAGTGCCTGAAACTGTGCTTCGAACTTCAGCTTGGTAAATGCATCGATCGGTTCGGTGACATGTACATGATAGCTGTTTGTAATATAACTCTTATCGGTTACACCCGGAATGATTCCAAAACGCTTCTGTAAGCATTTGGCGAACTTATAAGTCGTGGATTCAAGCGGTGTGCCATAAACGGAAAATGCGATATTCGTCTCTTTCTGCCACTTTTCACAGGCATCGTTCAGATGCTGCATCACAGAAAGCGCAAAGGCTGTTCCCTTATCCGGATCAGTGTGGGATTCTCCGGTCATATACTTCGTACACTCGCAAAGTCCCGCATAGCCAAGGGAGATGGTGGAATAACCACCATATAAAAGCTTATCGATCGTCTCACCCTTTTTCAGCCGTGCAAGTGCACCGTTCTGCCAGAGGATCGGTGCCACATCTGACGGTGTTCCCTTTAGACGGTTGTGCCGGTACATCAGGGCACGGTAGCAAAGTTCTAACCGCTCGTCAAAGATCTTCCAGAACCGATCCATATCGCCTGCGGAACTGCATGCCACATCCACCAGATTCAGGGTTACCACACCCTGATTAAATCTGCCGTAATATTTTGGCTTGCCATTTTCATCCTTATATACACTTAAGAAAGATCTGCATCCCATACATGGATAACAGTTGCCATCCTTCATCTTTTTCATAACCTTCTCGGAAATATAATCCGGTACCATACGCTTTGCCGTACACTCTGCGGCAAGCTTCGTTAAATACCAGTACTTGCTGTCCTCATGGATATTGTCTTCTTCCAGAACATAGATCAGCTTCGGGAATGCCGGCGTGATATAAGTTCCTTTTTCATTTTTAACTCCAAGAATCCTCTGATGCAGTACCTCTTCGATCACGGCTGCCAGATCATCCCTTGTCTGTCCCTCCGGCACTTCATCGAGATACATAAATACGGTTACAAATGGTGCCTGTCCATTCGTTGTCATCAGTGTAATGACCTGATACTGTATCATCTGGACACCACGATTGATTTCTTCCTTCACACGAAGCTCTGCAACGGTGTTGATCTTCTCTTCATCCAGTTCTAAGCCTGCTGCTTCGAATTCTGTCTTTACCTGACGGCGGAACTTCTCCCTGCTGACCTGTACAAACGGTGCCAGATGCGCCAGTGAAAAGCTCTGTCCGCCATACTGTGAGCTTGCGATCTGTGCGATGCTCTGTGTCGCAATATTGCAGGCAGTCGCAAAGCTCTTCGGACGGTCGATCATCGTCTCGCTGACTACCGTTCCATTCTGAAGCATGTCTTCCAGATCTACCAGACAGCAGTTGTGCATATGCTGTGCAAAATAATCCGCATCATGGAAATGAATGATTCCCGCATCATGCGCCTCGATAATATCGTGTGGCAGCAGGAATCTTCTTGTAATATCCTTGCTGACCTCTCCCGCCATATAGTCACGCTGTACGCTGCTGACCGTCGGATTCTTATTGGAATTCTCCTGTTTTACCTCTTCATTCTTGCAGGCTAAAAGTGTCAGAATACGGTCATCCGTAGAGTTCGACTTACGGACCAGTGCCCGCTTATAGCGATATGTAATATAATTTCTGGCAACGCTGTAGGCACGCTGGTTCATGATCTGGTTCTCCACAAGATCCTGAATCTCTTCGACAGTCAGGGAACGCTTCATCTGATGACAGATAGCAGCTACATTCGCCCCAATCTCCTGTATCTGTGTCTGTGTCATCCGTTCACTGTCTACTACACTCTCATTTGCCTTTTCTACCGCAGCCAGGATCTTCTCTAAATCGAATACATCCTCTGTACCGCTTCTTTTGATGATTTTCATATACAACCCCTTCATTCTTCCATCGCTACATTTTCGCAGATACCATATATTGTATCAGATTTCTTTTCGTTTTCAAGGTGTTGTAGAAAGTTTCGCCCTTGCCAGACAAGGTGTGTCGTCTGTAACATGCATGACTATCACCTTTTTTTCTTTACTTCAATCCTGATTTTATATCTTCTGCACGAAAACGGCTGCTGAGATTCCTTCTACTTGTACATTCTCCGAAACACTGCCAAGTGGCACATTTCCGGCATGATTTTTATCGATGTAAAGCTCCCATGTGCCATCCCCCGGAAGTTCTACACGGACTGCCTGCTCATTCGCATTATAGACAACAAAAAGTCGTTCCTTCTGCTCCTTCGAGCCTGTGATCTCATATGCAACGACATTTTTCCAATCTGTGTCCTTAAAAATAATCCGCTCTGCGATCTCTTCTGCCGTACGCATACGAAGTCCTGCATGTGCCTTACGGAATGCGATCAGTCCCTGATAGTACGCAAATACATCTGCATGCTCACTTCTTGTATTCCACCGGATCCGGTTCGTCTCATCCGGAAGGTTGTAACTGTTTTCCGCAATACCGTCCGCTGTCGTATCTGTCGGCTTACTGCGGAGCAGCTCTTCCCCTGCCTGCATAAACGGAACACCCTGTGCGGTATAGACGATGGCGGCTGCAAGATTGTTCATTGCCTTACGCACCTCAACAGATGCGTCCGGACAGGATTCCTTTAACTTATCCCATAAGGTATAATTGTCATGGCAGGACACATAGTTGATGCTCTGCTCCGGCTTTTCCGCCCATACACCGGCTTCATTGTCAAAGTGTACGGCCGGATGTCCGACTGCACCCGTGACGCTAAAGCGGATCGCTTCTTCAAATCCCGATCCTCCGTTGACAAAGCCCGGTTCGGCTGCATAAAATACACTGCCCTTAATGGAGTCCCGGATATCATCATTGAAAGCACCGATTCCATCTAACTGCCAGGTATCAGCCTTCATGCAGCGTTCCCCGGCATCGATCGCACATGGACCGCCTGTCCAGCCCTCTCCATATAAGGCAATGTCCGGATTGATCTGATCGACTGCCTTACGAAGCTCACGCATCGTTTCCTTATCGAGAACACCCATCAGGTCAAAGCGGAAACCGTCAATATGGTATTCCTTTGCCCAGTAACAGACAGAATCGATAATATACTTACGCACCATCACATGATCAGATGCTGTCTCATTTCCGCAGGCAGAACCGTCCGAAAATCTTCCATCCTCTGTCTTACGGAAAAAGTAATCCGGTACGATCTTCTGGAAGCAGAAATCCTCTGCATCATAGGTGTGATTGTATACAACATCCATGATCACCAGCAGTCCTTCCTTATGGATCGCCTGTACCATCTGTTTGAACTCCCGGACTCTTACTTCTCCATGAAACGGATCGGTCGAATAAGAACCTTCCGGCACATTGTAGTTCTTCGGATCATAGCCCCAGTTATACATTGCGTTTTCTGTATCTGCTTCATTGACCGTTGCATAGTCATAGACCGGCAAAAGCTGTAAGTGGGTGACACCAAGCTCCTTCATATAGTCAAGTCCGGTAGAAGCTCCATCCCGGTTCTTTGTTCCGGTCACTCCAACACCAAGGAACTTACCCGGATATGGATTGCCTGCGCCCTCATCTACGGTCAGATCGCGGACATGTGACTCGTAGATGACGGCATCCGTCAGCAGGATCATCTGTGGTCTTTCTTCCCCGGCAAATCCTTCCGGATCCGTTGCCGCAAGATCAATGACCATGCCGCACTCACCATTTACACCGACTGCCCTTGCATATGGATCAACCGCTTCACGTGTGACGGAATCCACCGTCACCTCATAATTGTAATACAGTCCGTTCCGGTCACCGGAAAGCTCAGCCACCCAGGTTCCGCGCTCACTTTTTTTCATCTGCACATGATCAAGCGGCTTCCTGCGTTCTCCATCTTCGTATAACTTTAAAGTTACCGTATCCGCTGTTGGCGCCCATACACGGAAGGCTGTCTTCTCCGGTGTATAGACAGCGCCAAGGTCATCACCCATGTATTTATATTTTTCCTCAAACTCTTCGTTATAGTTCCAGTGTTTCATGCTCTCCCTCCAGATCTTCGCATATCTGTAATCCGATATACCACTCTTGCCTTTTATTTTACGCAAGAAAATAGCATTCGTCTACCCCTATTCGAGCACGAAACCGTTTAAGTTTTCGTATTTTTTCGATACAAGGAATTTTAAAAATATTATTATATCATGAACAAAAACGGTTCATGATCGACATTCGCCACTCGTCAATCATACTAGTATGTTGACTCGTTTGCACTCATTATATCATCCACAAAATTGTGTGACATTTTGTCGATCTTTCTTTTCTATTGTTCCTTCATTGCATCCTTTATCTCACTGTATTTCCGGATCCTGTAATTGTTCTTGCCATGCTGCTTTACCTCGTAAAGTGCAACATCGGCAACCTTAAACAGATCATCGTATGCAATTTCTTCTTCCACGATCACGACACCGACGCTGATAGACAGATCAACTGCCGCATCACCAAATGCAAACTGTAGATGCATGCGTGTTACAAGTTCCCTGAACTTTGACTCAACGGACTTCATATCCTTTGCATGGAATCCGATGACAAACTCATCCCCGCCATATCTACCGAGCACTACTTTGTTACCAAATACCTGTTTCATTGTATTTCCAAGCAGTTTCAGGGCCGCATCCCCACCGAGGTGTCCGAGGGTGTCATTTACGGATTTGAAATTATCAATATCAAGGATGGATACAACCATCGGGAAATGTTTCTTATCGTAGATCACTTTCATGCGGTCCCTGATACCATACCGGTTGTAAAGTCCGGTAAGTGCATCGATCTTTGCGATCTTAGAACGCTGTCTTGCAAGAAGCACCACCAATATGATAATGATTCCAAAAAATAACGTTACGGCAATCAGAAACGGAATCGTATTTGCCTCTATGAATCTCGTAAGTGTTATGTCCTGATTCTCGCTTTTCAGACACTCATCGAGCATGATCTGTGTATTCTCACCCGGTATACTGTAAAGGATCTTATTGCACACCGAGATCAGTCTGGTATCGCATCCCTTTGTGTATGCAAAATACAGGCTGTCGCTGCCCGAAACAGGTGTTACATCCAGATGCTTATAGCCCTGTTCCTGTGTGTAATAATACACACTATAGTAATCGGAAACGGTAAAATCTACCTTTAATTTTTCTATCTGATTTAAACTGTCCGCAAGATTCTCCGTTATGATCACGTCCGATGCCTCTGTCTGCAGGTCTGAATAATCCTCTCCCTTAATCTGCGCCATGGTTCCTTTCAGTGCTTCGTTTGATTTGGCAGAATCACTCTTTACCATGACCTTCATAACATCCATCGACTTAGCCGAGAACTTCAGCTCCGAACCGTATCTGGCAGACTTATTCATTCCGGCGATCATATCTATCTCACCGGCTTTTAAGGCCTTCACCATATCCTCTGTATTGTCATAGCCCTTTTCTACGATAGAAAGCTTCAGATCCTCTGCCACAATATTCATGATATCCTTCAAAACACCATGGAACTCCCCATCCGCATAATACTGGAACGGTGCCATATTCTTCAGATATCCTACCTTCAGTTCTTTTAAACTGTCTATGTACTCCTGTTCGATATCCGACAGTTCTACATCATAGTTATTGCTAAGCGCACTGTTTAATACCGTCGTATGGGAACCACTGCCTGGCATAATATCTTCTGTCCGCGAAGATTCCCATTTCTTATTCCAATCCTCCGCGATCTCGTCAAATGTCTCGTCCCGTTTTCCTTCCGCGGCTTCGATGACACGTTTGATCTCATCTGTGCTGTCGAGAATACTCAGATTCGTGGAAAGTATCTGTCTTTTTCTGTAATTCTCATCACTTGCCTCATTATCCATCAGGCAGACAATACTATTCATGTCTCCGTATACATCCGGAATCGGATCCGTTCTTACGATAGATAACACTTCCTGATCCAGTGCATATCCGGATTCATCGAGCATAAAGTCCATATAAGCACGTGCCGCAGTCTTCTGTTCACTGTTTTTATTGATCGCATAACAATAGTCAGCCACGATCGGCATATACTGCTTGCCATCCACTTCATTCGGAAATGGCATATATGCCACATTATCCGCATGATTTCCTGCATCCTGTACCTGCTTTAATGCCCATGAACCGATCGCCATGCAGGCAACATCACCATGATTAAGCATGCTCTTTGACTGCTCCCAGTCACTTTCCTCCGGCTTATCTTCACACAATCCATTACTTACAATATCATAGAGCAGCTGATACACCTGATAATGGCTCGTCCCTGGCAAAAACGGATCAAGTTCATTTACAAATCCATTCGCTTTATAGTCCGGATCTCCCGTCATGGAAAGAAACGGATACTGTTCCCAGGCAGTAAGCGTCCAGTCAGCGGCATAGTTGGTATAAAATGGAATCGCATTCGTTCTTTCCTTGATCATATACAGATCCTCAAGAAATTCATCTATGGATTTCGGTGTGTCCGTGATCCCCGCTTTGTCAAAAACTTCCTTGTTGTATATAATTCCATTTACATATGCCGAGGACGGAATGCCGTAGATCGTTCCATCCACATTCTTGCTGTCTTCTAAATACTGGTACTTTTTCTCGAGCTCTTCTTTGCTGCCGAGTGGTTCAAAATAATCCGCATACTGATCTGCTGATACAGATCCCGGTGTAAATAAAACATCCGGATAATCTCCGGATTCAAGTGCTTTTCCGGCCTCTGTCTCATAATCCGTATAATAATTATACTCAATCTGTATTCCCGGATACTTCTGATTGAATGCGTCCAGATATGGCTGCATTTCCTGTTTGGATTTATTCGATGCTACAGATATGGTAGCTGTAACAGACGCATCTACTGCCTCTGTGGCATACACTGCACCACTGCCCGAAAGAAACTGTATCATGGTTGCACATGCCAGCAGAAAAGCGGTAATCTTCTTTGATCTTCCATTCTTCTTTTTCATATATATACATCAATCTCCTTAATTTTACGCATATTTAGCAACACTATAGCATATTCGGACTGTACTTGCACGTCTTTTTTGCGATTTTAAAAAGGAAACATTCAGACTTCGTAGCCGATCACACCACAGACGGCTGCCAGAACGATCAATGTAATCGGTGAAATCCCCTTTTCCTTCACACGCCTTGATCCAAAATAGATCACGCCAAGGATCAGTGTGATAAGGATTGCCCGGTAATCCCCCCCGTTTGATACACTTCCAAACAGATTCTTCCAGATCATCAATACACCCGTTGAAAAAATAATTCCGATGATACATGGCTTAATGCCGTCCAGTGCCGCCTGGACATATTTGTTTTCGATTATCCTTGAAAGAATCGCGGTAACTGCCAATACGATGAGAAATGCCGGAAGTACGACTGCAAAGGTTGCCACCGCTGCACCTAAAACACCCGCCTGTGATGCACCGACATAGGTTGCGATATTTACCATAAGAGAACCCGGTGTACTTTCACTGACAGCGATCATATATGTCAGCATCTCATCATCCATCCAGCCATAGGATAATACAACATCCCGGATCAGCGGGATTGCAGCATATGCACCGCCAAAGGAAAAACATCCTGCTTTCAAAAACCCGAAAAACAATTCCAGTAAGATCATTTTCCTTCACCGATCCTTCCTGCCAGCTCCTTTGCAAAACAAAGAAACAGACTGATGCACCCTGCTGACAGCATCATGGTGATCGTAGAGATCTTCAGCGCACACACATCAATGACCACCATAAGAATCGCAGCGCATATCAGGATCACACAGGGAAACAGCCGCTTTTGCAGCTTCTGGATCATTTTGACCGCAGCGTCTAAAATCAGGATCCCTACTGCCAGCTTGATCCCACAAAATGCATTCGCGATTACCGTGATCTCCAGAAAATGATCCAGTACAAAAGCGATCAGGCAAATAATAAAAAACGACGGAAGCACCACACCGACGGTTGCAGCAACTGCGCCTGGAATCCCCTTTTTCTTATATCCGACAAAGGTTGCACAGTTGATCGCGATCGGCCCCGGTGTTGATTCCGCAATCACTGCGATATTCATCATATCCTCATGGCTGATCCATTTCTTATTCTCTACACAGTTGTTTTCAATCATGGAGATCATTGCATATCCTCCACCGAATGTAAACGTTCCGATCTTTATAAAAGTGAAAAACAATTCCAATATCTGATCCATCCCACATTCTCCTATACAGTAAAGAGCCGGGCTTATAAGCCCAGCTCCTGTTTTACTTCTGCGATTGCTTCGCGTTCATCAAAGTGGTATTTCACACCCTTGATCTCCTGATAGTTCTCATGGCCTTTTCCAAGCAGTACGATCATATCACCTTTTTTTGCATGTTCGATACAATACCTGATCGCTTCCTTCCGGTCATCGATCTCGATGTATTTTCCATTACTCTTCGCAAGTCCGATCTTGATGTCATTATTGATATCTGCGATCTCCTCGTCTCTTGGATTGTCACAGGTCAGTACACAGAGATCTGCCATCTCTCCGGTCACCTCACCCATATCATAACGGCGGAGCTTCGAACGGTTTCCGCCACCGCCGTAGAGGCAGATCAGACGCTTCGGGTGATATTCCTTCAGTGTTGTAAGCACGCTTCTCGTACTTACCTCATTATGTGCATAATCGATGATCACGGTAAAGTCCTTTGATACCGGAACCATCTCTACACGACCTTTCACCTGTACCTTCGCAAGTCCGCGTAAAATATCTTCATCCGAGATTCCGGCCAGATGACAGGTCAGCATCGTAACGAGTGAATTGTAGACACTGAATCTGCCCGGAATGTAGACCTTGGCGTATACATTCATGCAGCCGGTTGTCGTAAAGTGCATGCCCAGCTTTCCTTCTTCATCTAAGAAGCCGATCGCTCCGGCAACCAGATCGGCATCCACATCCCCATCCTGTGCCGAGAATGTTTTTAACTCACAGGTATGATTCTGTAATACGCCCTTAAAGTGTTCATCATCAATATTGGCAATTCCCACCTTACACTGGCGGAACAGCATACTCTTGCATTCCATATATTCTTCAAAGGATGCATGCTCTGCCGGTCCGATATGATCCGGGGAAAGGTTCGTAAAGATTCCATAGTCAAATTCAATGCCATAGACACGGTCAAGCTTTAAGCCCTGTGATGCCACTTCCATAACCACATACTCACAGCCTTCATCCGCCATGGCACGGAACATTTTATGAAGTTCATAGGATTCCGGCGTTGTATTCTTTGTCGGAAGTGGTTTGTCCCCGATCAAGGCTCCGATCGTACCGATCAGTCCGACCTTTTTTCCAGCCTCTTCTAATACACTTTTGATCATGTAAGTCGTTGTCGTCTTACCCTTTGTACCGGTCAGTCCGATCGTTACCAGTTCTCTTGCCGGATAGGAGAAAAATGCTGCCGACATCTGTGCAAGCGCCTGTCTTGCGGAAGCGACCTGAAGTACCGTAATCGAATCCGGGATCTGCTCTGCTTCCCCGGCACGTTCTACCACGATTGCCGCTGCCCCCTTTTTGATTGCATCCGGGATGTACTTATGTCCATCGGTCACTGCACCTACCATGCAGACAAACATCGTCTGTGGCTCTAACTTGCGGGAGTCATAGATGATGTCCGTGATCTCTACATCCATACTTCCCTGCAAACACGTATACGCCGTTTCCTTACATATCTCTGAAAGCTTCATTTTTATCCTCATTTCTTACGTTCTATTCACAATATATCTACATAATAATTACGGCTTCTCTGTTTTCCATACCGTCAAAATCATTTTAGCCGCTCACGCTCCGGGCTGTCACCTTACTTATCCAGTATATGGGAAGCATCGATCTCAGACTCAAATACCGTATGGGATGGACCTGTCATAAACATGTGGTTTGTCTTTTCATCCCATTCGATCAGAAGCGGGCCGCCGATCTGCTCTACCGTTACCTTCCGGTTGATCCTTCCGGTCAGCACACCGGCAACCACTGCGGTACAGCAGCCGGTTCCACAGCCGATCGTCTCACCGGTTCCGCGTTCCCACTCACGAATCTTGATGTAATCCTTGTTTACGAATTCAACAAAGGTTACGTTTGTCTTGTTTGTAAACAGTTCTGTCATATATTCGATCGTCTTGCCGTATTTTTCAACATCGAGATCTGCCACACTGTCTACATACATTGCAACATGCGGATTACCCCAGGATACTGCTGTGATCTTAAAGGTCTTATCTAAGACCTGTACCGGCTGTTCGATGAATTCCGGAAGCTCGGTATTCACCGGAATCACCTTCGTATCGAGTCTCGGTTCTCCGATGTCAGCGCGGATATTGCTGACAAATCCATCTTCACCGATCGTCAGGTTCAGCTTCTGCATCCCGCCTAAGGTCTCGATCACAAGATCGGTCTTTTCGGTCAACCGGTGGTCATAGACATATTTTCCAACGCTTCTTAGGGCATTGCCACACATCTCTCCCTCTGTTCCATCCGGGTTAAACATCCGCATACGGAAGTCCCCTTTATCGGAAGGACAGATCAGTACCATTCCATCCGAACCGATCGCAAAATGCCTGTCACTTACAAATCTTGCAAGTTCCGGCAGGTTTTTCAGTTCCTGATGGATCGCATCAATATATACATAATCGTTTCCAAATGCCTGCATCTTGGTAAACTTCATTTCACATTTCCCCCCTTATGAATTCATTGCACGATCAAGGTCTGCAATAATATCATCTGCGTTCTCAATTCCTACGGACATACGAAGGAAACAGTCTGTGATTCCAAGCTTGTTCTTGACATCCTGTGGTGTATCCTCATGTGTCTGTGTAGTCGGATAAGTGATCAGGGTCTCTGTTCCGCCCAGACTCTCTGCAAACATGATCATATCCACACCCTTTAAGATCTTTTTCACAGTCTCAAAGCTGTCAACGGTAAAGGAAATCATTCCTCCGAATCCGGTTGTCTGCTTACAGGTTACCGCATAATCCTTATGATCTTCGAAGCCTACATAATAAACCTTTTTCACCTTATCCTGTGTACGCAGCCACTCGGCTACCTTCTTCGCATTCTCATTGTGTCTGTCCATCCGGACCGGAAGTGTCTTGATACCACGTAATACCAGCCAGCTGTCAAGTGGTGCAAGCTGGCTTCCATGGGACTTGATGTGTACATGGATCTTCTCTGCGATCTCTTCGTTATCCTTTACTACAACAATTCCGGAAAGGGTATCGTTGTGACCGCCCAGATACTTTGTGGAACTGTGTGTTACAATATCTGCACCAAGCTGTAACGGCTTCTGGAAATATGGGGTAAGGAACGTATTATCTACTACGGTCAGTGCACCGATCTCTTTTGCAATCTCGGAAATCGCATGGATATCCGCAACCTTCATCATCGGGTTGGTCGGTGTTTCGATGAAAAACATCTTTGTCTTTGGAGTGATCGCAGCCTTTACTGCCTCTAAGTCAGACATATCCACATACGTATGCTCGATGCCATACTTACCAAATACATCTCCGACGATTCGAAAGGTTCCGCCATAGATATCATCGGTCAAGATAATATGATCACCCGGATCAAGCAGGGAAAATACAGACATGTTTGCAGCCTGTCCACTTGAAAAAGCAAATCCCTTGATTCCACCCTCTAAGATCGCCATTGTACGCTCTAATTCCTGTCTGGTCGGGTTCTCTAATCTGCTGTATGCAAAACCGGTAGATTCTCCAAGTGCCGGATGGCGGTAGGTAACTGCCTGGAAAATCGGCATGCTGACTGCTCCGGTAAGCGGCTCTGTTCCGAGTGCCCCATGCACTGCCTTGGATTCAAAATGTAATTCTTCCTTTGTACTGTAATCTGTATAATTGCTGAAATTCTTCATATCCTGTCCACCCTTTCTATATTTTCCGCTCCATCCGGAAACGGACTTCTGACTTTGTATCTAAGTCTTATTATATATGACATTATTTTTGAATAATATCGAAATAATGCTATGAATATCGCAAATAATGCTTTATACTGTTTCTTAAGTAAGGAGATTCATTATGGCAGAGTATGAAAAGCGTGGTTATCTGACACAGGACTTTAAGATGTTTCATCTGATTGATAAGAAAAAAAGAGAATTCGAATTCCACTACCACGATTTTAACAAGATCGTTATCCTGATCCGTGGCAATGTTACCTATTGTATCGAAGGTAAATCCTATGACTTAAAGCCTTATGACATGGTGCTTGTCAATGCCGGGGATGTTCACTGCCCCATCGTACATTCTTCCGCAGTCTATGAACGGATCATCATCTATATCTCACCGGAATTCCTTTGTGCCCATAAAAATGACAGCTACGATCTCGGCTACTGTTTTCTTCGTGCCACTAAGGAGAAGTCGAATGTACTGCGGATCCCTTCGATGCAAAGCAGCAAGCTGTATCAGGTATGCAGGGAACTGGAGAGTTCCTTTCAGGATGAGGACTATGCAAGCGAGCTGTACCAGAACCTACTGTTTTTAGAATTTATGATCCACTTAAACCGCGCAGTATTACATGACAGCTTAACCTATATGGAGACGGCTTCTTCGAATGAAAAGATCCTCTCTGTCTTAGAATTTTTAAATACTCACCTGACCGACGACATCACGATCGACTCGCTTGCGGAGCAGTTTTTTACCAGCAAATATTACCTGATGCATTCCTTCAAGGAAGAAACCGGTTACACGATCGGCAGCTATCTGACGATGAAGCGGCTGCGTTATGCGAGAGAACTGATCGCGGACGGCATGCCGGTTACACAGGCATGTTTTGAATGTGGATTTAAGAATTATTCCACATTTTCAAGATCTTATAAGAAAAACTTCGGTGTTTCACCGACGCTGCGATAGCCATAAGTTATCGTATAAAACAGTTTGTACAGAAATGAGGAGCACTATGAAAACCAGAATACTACACTTTTTCAAAACCCATACCATCTTAGTCTGCGCAGGGATCCTTGCCGTCATCTCCTGCTTTTTTGTGCCACCGTCTGCAGCCTATTTTTCCTACATTGACTTCCGTGTCCTTGCTCTGCTCTTTAGCCTGATGGCAGTTGTCGGCGGTCTTTCTTCGATCGGTGTCTTTGACATTCTCGGCAGAAAGCTTCTTATGCATTCCGGCTCTTTCCGTACACTTGACCTGATCTTTGTACTTCTCTGCTTTTTTTGCAGTATGTTCATTACCAATGATGTGACACTGATCACCTTCGTTCCGTTTACTATCTTAGTCTTATCATTCACGAATAAGCAATCCCATATGATCTTTTTAATCACGCTGGAGACGATCGCCGCGAATCTTGGCAGTATGTTAACCCCTCTTGGCAATCCGCAGAATCTCTATCTGTACACGATCGCAGATATGAGCATGGCAGACTTCATGCGCACAATGCTTCCGTACTCTGCATGCTCCCTGTTCCTGCTTCTTTTCATCATTTTCTGTGCCAAAAACAGGGAACCGGTATCGGTCTGTATTTTACCGGATGACCATCCGCAAAATAACAAGCACAGTTTTATCCGGCATCTGGTCCTCTACCTGACCCTGTTTGCGCTATGTCTGCTTGTTGTCCTACATCTGCTGCCGTATCCGGTAGTTCTTTGTATCGTGATCCTCACATTTTTGCTGGTTGACCGGTCTGTTTTACGACAGGTGGATTACTCCCTCTTACTGACCTTTGTCTGCTTTTTTATCTTCATTGGGAATCTGAAAAATATCCCTGCGATCCATTCCCTGTTATCATCCGTTATCGTTGGGCACGAATTCATGGGTGGTGTACTGGCAAGCCAGTTTATCAGCAATGTTCCTGCGGCAATCCTGCTTTCCGGCTTCACGACACAGTATGCACCGCTGCTTGCCGGTGTAAATGTCGGCGGACTTGGTACACTGATCGCATCGCTTGCCAGCCTGATTTCCTATCAGTTCTATGCCAAAGAAAAAAACAGCACACCACGGAAATACCTGCTGGTATTTACCATGTATAATGTGCTGTTTCTTGTCGTGCTGATGGGTGTCTATTTGTTCTGATCCTCTGAATGATAAAACGGGAAGAACACACTGCTTGTACTCTTTTTATCAAACATATTGTTGTATTGCAGCATCTGGTACTCATTCAGCAGCTCGGTTTCCTCGCCGGAGCTTTCATTGTAATGCCGGAAGCTGTTATATTCCTTCGAATAAAAAGCTCTGGAATTCATTGCAGGAACAACCTCCATCAGATCCTTCAAAAACCGGTTGTAGGCCGGCAGTTCAATATCTGCTTTTTCCAATGCCATCGTCGAAAGGAAGTTCAGGCTGGTAATATCCACCGTCTTTTCTTCACTCTCATAGTTTGTCCAGATGAAGAACGGAACCGTAAAGAGATCCTCTAACTGCTGAAGTGTCAGACCGGATAAGCCCTTGTGGTTCAACTGGCGGTAGAAGTTCGAATTCAGGGATGGCTGATGATCTCCGAAAAATACGATCTCTACCTTGTCATCCACACCTTCGAAGTATGAGATCAGCTTCTCTAACGCCTGATCACTCTGGTGGATCAGGGAAAGATACTGGTTCACATCACTGTAATAGCCATTCGTCATCTTAATATCACTTTCAAAATTCGGATAATAGTCCGTATATCCACCATGGTTCTGCATGGTGACACTCATAATGAACATCTTTTCATCCGAATCCTTTTCCTCGTACTTATTGATGATCTTGTTGTAAAGCTCCTCATCGGTGATGTACTCTCGCATGATATTATTCTGGTCAAAGTAGTCGATAAAATGCATCTCGTCAAAGCCCATCAATGGATAGACCTTGTTTCTGCTCCAGCCTGTCTCATAGTACGGATGCATGGCAAGACAAGTATAACCGCGCTCTTTTAAGGTGCTGACTAAGGAATAGGTATCTCCCGAAACATACTGCTGGTATGGCACGGAACCGCTTGGCAGAAATGCCATCGAATTCCCGGTTAAAAACTCCCACTCGGAGTCCGGTGTCTTTGCACCAAAAACGGAGGACAGCGCCTTTCCTTTGATCGTATTCTCGCTCATGGAATTTAAAAATGGGGTTACTTCTTCGTTCGTAGTCAGATCTCCAATCACGCCCAGATTTGCAAAGGATTCATTCATAATGACAATGATCGTCGGATCATCCTTCGAACCGACATTTTCAGACTTTCCGTATTTATCTTCCAGTTTCTGTATTGCTTCGGTGGAATAGCCATCCGGTGCAGACACAAAAGAATCCCGCACACTTAAAATAAAATTCAGCACATAACCATTGCGGTAGGTTCCCTTCTGCTCCCAGGACTCCATGACGATATTTTCAGACTTCGTGGCAACATAGCTGGTCAGAATGCATCCCACTGCCAGCGCACCGAGCCGCAACATCCATTTCTTCTGAAGCTTAAAATTCAGCCGGCGGATAAACGCCACATATAAGATTGCAAGGATAATGATATAGACCGCGCGGTCTTCTAACACAAACTGGTACTTCGATGCAACACTCAATCCGGTGGATGCTGCCTTCAGATCCCCGAAGGAGAACTCATTTCCACGAAACTGATAGACAAAATAGTTGATACCGGCAAGTGACAGCAGTGTAATGTGTCCGATCATGCAGGACAGTTTTGGACTTGCCGTGATCACCAGCCAGAAAAGAATCCAGATCAGACAACACCAGACATTTAACCACGCATGACTCGAACTGATCCGTCCACGGTTCTCCGGCTCCAGCAGTAAAAACTGAACCATCCGCTCTGTCAGAAATGCACTCAAAAAAAGCTCCAGTGCGATCCACACCGGGCTTAGCTTTCGTAACCAGATCAGCGGACTTTTCTTCTCTTCTTTTTTCCATGGCTTTTCCGGCTCTTTTTCCTTCAGACATAAGATCTTAATCAGAAAATAGAGAATGCCGCCGCCAAATGCAGCTGCAACCATTACATGGGATCGGATACAGAAAAACAGCATAATGACAAACATCACCAGCGTCATGATCAGATTCTTCTTATTTATTCGTATACTCAGTTTCATTTTCCTATCTATGCACGCCACATCCTACGCGGCATGTATGTTCCTTTCCTTTGATTCTTCCATTCTTCGAAACATCCATTTGCTAATATAGCGCATGAAAAACGATTTTACAAGTACGTTCACAAAAACTTAAAAAATCCTGAAGTCATTTTACACAAAGATTTAGGGCTTTGCTTTGTATTACGAACAAAGGACTGCACAGTCACACTGTACAGTCCCTTCGTTTATCATCTATTTTGCATGCTTCCTGCCTCGTCTTACGAGTACGACTGCCGCCCCGATCACAAACGGAAGCACAAATGTTGCGAACCGGTATAACAGCGATGCCGATCCTGCTGCTCCTGTGCCTACTACAACAGCAAACAGCATCGTGAATACAAATTCCGTCGAACCGATTCCCGCCGGGGACGGGATGACTGCTGCAAGCATCACCGAAAGTGAAGTGATCGCCATTGCCTGTATCAGATTCGGTCCGCCACTCTGTATAAGCACGAAAAACGGTATGCTGTACCAGAATGCAAATTTTAACAGGTTCTTCGCAATAATGGATACCACAAAGCCGCCCTTTGACAATAAGGCTGCTGTTGCGCTCTCCAATACACTGCACTGATTCCGAAGCTCTGCTGCCTGTGCATCAAAGCGTCCCTTCCGGTTGAGCTTGTCCACCAGAAAGAGGATCAGCCCATGAAAGCGCTTCGAACAACAGAACAAGATCAAAACGATTGCTACTACGACCGTAATACCATAACCGCCAAGCAGCATCCAACTATATTTTGCATAATTTGCCCGCATATATCCCCAGCTTATCACAAAAAAGATAGCCGAGAAAATAGCGATCGACACCTTATGCAGGACATACTCTACCATATACATGCCGGTACCCTTCGATACCTCGATGCCCTTTTCATTCATATAATATACCGCTGCAACACCGGCACCGCTTCCGAGGGTTGCCACACGGTAAAAGCTGCAATAGAATGCACTCTCTACACCCATTCCATAGGTGAAGTGCGGATTATACTTTCTTGCAAAAGAATAGGTGATCCAGCCCTCCACCAGTTCATAACAGACGGACAACACGCTGATCGTTACGATCACCCATGCTTTCGTGTGCTTTAATTCTCCTAAGATCGGTCCTGCCGAATCCCGGAAGGTGTAGATAATGATTGCTACCAAAGCTGCCACAAAGGCAAGCTTTAAAATCGTTGTCGTTCGTTTCTTAATCGGAATCACTCCTTACCTGATTATTCTTTTTTCTTATAGTTACAGTATCCTTTCATCACAAACGGATGCTCTGCCCAAAGCTTGTCGGCAGTCTCTTTCCATTCCTTTGCATAGTTCTCACACTTGCCACAGAGATGTTCTACAGACTCCGGCTGCTGCATATCGGTAGACTTTGCACCTGTCTCTTTTACCATACGCTGTAAGATCTCCGGATTCTCTAACATCGGACAAGGTCTTAACATATTGTCGTTAAACGGCTGGTTGTCTCTGTATGCCATAAACAGCGGCTGCTTTAAGCACTCCAGCAGAGACTTCTCTCTGATGTTGGCACTGGAATAATGAATGAATACACATGGCTCTACATCGCCCTTTGGATTGATATGGCAGTAGTTTCTTCCACCTGCGATACATCCTCCGACATACTCGCCATCGTTCTGGAAATCCATAACGAAAATTTCCTTGCCGCCTTCCATGCCACGAACCTCACGGATTCTATGATAGATATACTCACGCTGCTCTTTTGTCGGCATCAGATCCGGTGCTGCATCCATACCAACCGGCATCAGATGGAAATACCATGCGAAGCGGCTTCCATGCTCGATCAGAAGATCAAAGAACTCATCGGATGTTACTGCTTCCATATTCTTGGTTGTGTAGCATACAGAGTTACCAAATAACAGACCATTCTCATGTAACAGATCCATTGCATGAAGTACCTTGCTGTATACTCCGTCGCCTCTACGGAAGTCATTTGTATCTTCGAAACCTTCCAGGCTGATCGATAAGGACAGGTTGCCTACCCGCTTCATCTCATCACAGAATGCCTGATCTACTAAGGTTCCGTTTGTATAGCAGTGGAATGCACAGTCATTGTGCTTTTCACACAGCTTGATAATATCTGCTTTTCTTACTAATGGTTCTCCACCGGTCATCATATAGAAATAGATACCGAGTTCTTTTCCCTGTGTAACGATGCTGTCTAATTCTTCATAAGTTAAGTTCAGCTTATTGCCATACTCAGCAGCCCAGCATCCGGTACAATGCAGATTACATGCACTGGTCGGATCCATTAAGATCAGCCAAGGGATATTGCAGTTATGAACTTCACGCATCTTACGGATGGTCTTCGTTCCATAGAATGCTGCCTGATAACCCAGATTAAGTGCTGTCATCTTCGCTACATGCGGATCTAACTCATCTAACAGACGATTCACATAACGCATCCACTTATGATCCGGATTCTGAATCATTGCACGTGTTGCATCATAAGAAGCCTTATTGAAGTTGTTGCCCATAAACTTCTCTGTCAGATCTACAATCTGAAGCAGTGCTTTTTCTCTGTCCTTGTTCATATGCTTTAAAGCTGCATCGATTGCTACGCTAAACGCCTTTCTCTCAACAGCTGATGCTAAATTACCCATTGTGTTTCCTCCATTCTTGTCCGTTCTATTCACCTTTTCAAGCAAGAGTATAGCCCAAATCCTGTTCTTATGAACATATGCAATTCAAAATTTATGTATTCGCGGAATATACATTTTCGACAATTTGTCTAACATTTTTACATTTTACGCAGCCTGTCGATCATGTATAAAAGAATGGTAGAATAAGTAATCCATCTTTTCACGGAATTATATCTTATTTTACACCTTTGTCAATAAATGTGCCACGTTCGTGCTATACTAGAAGTATCTTTTCCGGAAACAGAAGAAACTATGCACGGATCAACAGAAGAAAGGAGTCTGCTATGCCTGGATTTGTCACACACTATCTATTCGGTGTTTCTACCATACAAAAGAAAAAACTTTCCCGTTCCTATCCGCTTATCTGCCGCCATCCGACTGCGTTTGGTCTTGGGCTTCAGGGACCGGATGTCTTCTTCTATGATCTGTTCTCTTATCTGCGCTATAAGGTCAGTCCCGGATCTGCCGCGCATAGCGCAAAGACAGGCAGCTTTTTTTATTACCTTCTGCAAAGCCGCACGTTATTTTCTGACCCATCTGACTATGAGACAACGTGTGCCTATATCCTTGGCTTTATCGGGCACTATACGTTAGACACTTTCTGCCATCCATATATCTATGACAAATCACATTATGACAAAAACGATCCGTCCTACTATGGCAGACATGTCTATCTGGAAACGGATATTGATTCGCTGTTACTTGCACAGAAAAAACATCTGCGTCCATCTGAATTTCACGCTGACCGGACGATCCGCCTAAGCGGACGGGAACGGCATGTGATCGCATCCATGCTCTGCTACGTCTATGGCCATGTCTTTCCACAGTACCGGCTAAACCATCTCCATACCCGGCTTGTAACCTGTATGATGGAGCTTGGTGTCCGGGTGTTTCGCGATCCAAGTGGGAAAAAGAAAGCTCTGCTGCGCATGGCGGAACGCCACATTCCCGGCTATGCCTTTGCATCTCCGCTTATCGCAAGTGACCGGCTGCATTTTACAACCGATCCGCTGAACCTCTGTCACCGCCTCTGGTCGAATCCCTGGGACAGATCCCATACCTCAACCGCCTCCTTCCCGGAACTGATGCAGAAAGCATCTGTCCGCTACCGGAAACGGATCAAGCTGTGTGAGGATGTGTTTTTCCAAGACACACCCGACAGTATAACGGAAGCAAAGCTTCTGGAAGATCTTGGCAGCCGTTCTTACAGCAGTGGACTCCATGTTTAAATCCGGGTGGTGAAATATATTCTGGTTGTGTGTAAGGTCATACTGCATCATAGATTATAAATCTGCTCCGAATTCCGAATCTAATATTTTCTAAATGTTCTGCCATGGTATTCTCTCCGACCGCAACCACAAAAGACATGGCGTCCATGCCATGGCTTTTGCTTGCAGCAACGTCCTGTTGCTGCATTGCTGGACAATCTACAGAACATTAAGAAAATCTAAGATTCTCCATAAGTCGCAAATTTATAATCTATGATGCAGCATGACAATTCCATACAATGAAGTGTACGTAATATTTCACCACCCGGATTTATAGCATCACCTACTGCTCCATTGACTCACAAAACTCCTCCACCTGCTTTGCGATGATCTGCATCAGGCGGTTTCTTGCCTCCACACTTGCCCATGCAATGTGTGGGGTAATGAGAAGCTTATTGCTGTCCTTGATCTCACGCAGTGGATTATCCGCACTCATCGGTTCCTTACAGAGCACATCTAAGCCTGCTGCCGCAATCTCACCTTCCTGTAATGCTTTTGCAAGATCGGCTTCAA
>OBLI01001663.1_pt1 | contig 20987 bp, 34 predicted proteins | sample 1519701 | NCBI WGS metagenome assembly OBLI01 (sample SAMEA3663005, study PRJEB22513) | pig gut metagenome | biome: pig gut; feature: pig-associated habitat; material: faeces | place: France | collected 2012
TTCAAAAGACACTCCATAAGGGTATCCCTGCATTGTATATACATTTACTTCTCCTTCATCATGCTGTCCAAAATCGACCTGATATCTTGGTCATCCTCTTCTGATATTCCAAGGAACGGTCTTGCCGGTATATTGACTGCTACTTTCTTCGGAGATACCCACTGTCCATTTACCTGGAATTTCAGGCGCTTCTTTTTCTTCGCCCTGATGACCCTGTGTGGATCCCCAAACTGATGCGTTGCTGCATAAATGCTGTTAGTACCAACTGCCATGCCCGTTGCATCATATTCTGTATGGATGGAGTTGCGGAGGTTGGCACGATTGAGCAAAGTCTTTCCACCCTTTTCCTTTACCCTGATTGATGTTTTCCACTTCTTGCCGTCAGGGGCTGTGGATGTGTCGAAACGCCGTACAGTCGATTCACGGAGACCCTCGCCAATCGCTGCCATTGCCTCTTCTGTATCCACATTCTCCAGTCTGGCAATCTCCTTCAGCAATGCACTATAATCACCTGCAACTTCAACCTGAATGCTGGACATCCTACCACCCCTTCATGCTGTCCCGGCTGAATATCCGGTTGCTGGATTGCATGTGGAATCCGACAGCAGAATTGACTTCCGGTGTATATGCACCTATCTCTATCCTGCCCTCTGCTACCAGCGTCAGGAACTTGATTGCAGCATTGTATCTGGTCAGATAGGTCTTATCCCTGTCCTGTTCGTCAATGCCGATTCTGGATACCAGGTTATACGCTGCTATGTCCTTGGAAAACTTCTTCAGTACCCCGGGCGGGTCCTCAAACGGGAGCTTGTACCGTTTGGAAAGATATCCGTCTATCTCAGCATCTGCATCTGTAATGGCACTTTCTGTAAGTTCCTCAATCTTGGCTGCCTTTTCTTCCGCTTTCTCCTCATCCAGATATTCACATCCGATTATCGTATTGTACATATCCTCTTTTACAAGGTCCTTTACATCATCAACGGTACAATATCCCATTCTGTCCTCCTGTATCTATCAGCCTGAAACTTCCCCTGTAGAGCCGTATGCAAGCTGCCAATAGCTGTATCCTGTGTTATAACGTCCATCAGCACCGTACAGGTACTGGTTCTTGCTGAATACATTCGTGTCATTTTCATTGACCAGTGACACGAACTTTGTATTCTTACGCAGCTGGAAGATGACCGGCTTGATTGCTTTGGATGTATCAAGCAAGAACCAGTTATCAGGATGCTCATCATTTACGACATTGGCATCCACCAGAAGCTCCGCACTTCCCTTCCATGGGTTGGTAGTGCCTTCGATCAGCTCCGCCGTCAGGATTTTTCTTGCTTCTGCTTCCAATGATGGGGGTACCACCAGCAGGCAGGGCTTAATGTTAAGTGCCGTGCCTCTTTCATTTCGGATGCTTGCCATGGAAGCCCTTGCAGCCCCATAGCTCTCAGCAGACAGCTTGGCAGTTCCCTTATTGCTGTATGTCTTGTCACCGATTGCGTGGGCAGCCGCAAAAAACGGCTTATCATCATATGCAAGGTTCTTGAATCCACCCGGAAGCATCCCGATAGCCAGAATGTCCTGATGCTCCTTGGCAGACTGTCCCATCTGCTGCATCTGCAGCGTATACATTCCAAGGTTGTCATCCTCAATATCATCCCTATTAACACCAACAGTCATTTCAAAATGCTTATTCATGATGTTATATGCCTTTTCAGATAAGTTCTGGATCTCGCGTTCACCGATCCACTCCTTCATCTGTGGGAAATCACCAAGCCATCCATATGTATTTAACTTCGATGTGCTTGGGATTGTAGTGGCGATCTTTTCCTTCTGTGTTGTCGTAGTTTCAAGCGCCTTATTAAAAGCTGCTGAAAATGTAACCCGTAACCCCTGCAGGTTCGCACTGTTAATAATCATGTCCTTTACCCTCCTATGGCTGAATTAATACTGTTGCATATGTTCCATCTACCTCAATGAGCTTACCGACCCTGGAAGAACTTACCGAACTGGTAGTTACCGTCTCTGTATCCTTGATATAAGCTGCCTTCATGAGGTCAGTCTCCTTGATCCCATCCTGCCTGAATACAAAACCTCCGGACTGGAAGGATGCCGTCTCATCACCGTCACTGCCCATTCTGTTATCTGCATCGCTTGTGGCGATACCCACTACCGTAAGCCCTTCCTTCTTGGTTGCCTTTACCAGATACCCATCTGCGTTCAGTGCGACCATATTGGTCTTCTGGATCAGTTCCCCGGCAGCGACCGGGGCATTCATGTTGATTCCCCCGACCCTCTGGTTTCCAACTCTGTTCATCATGTCCTACTCCTCCTTATCTGCATATTTCTCTAAATCTTCCTTAGACAGCCCTGTTGCTTTCAGGATAAATTCATCAACTTCGACTTTTTCCTTATTCTTGGGTGCTTCCGTGGTATCCAGCTTGCCAACCGGCACTACTGCAGGTGCTTTCTCTACGAAGCTGTCAAAGCCTTTTCTGTCTTTCAGTGCATATTCCTTAGCCCAGTCCTTCTGTGCTGCGGTAATCTTGCCTGCTTTCAGTGCCATCATGACTGCATCATCAGCATCTCTCTGACGAAGGCGCTCCATAGTCTCCTGAATCTCCTGATTCTGTCTGCTTACACCTGCTTTCAGCGCCATGATCTTAGTTGTTACATCCTCAGTCTTAGAATCAGCCGGAAGCTCCAGCAATCCAAGGATTACGCTGTTTGCTACAACTTCTTTGTCCTCTTCTGGTTTAGGATCTGGTGCATCTTTCACCTTTTCAAGCACTTTTACCAATGCATTCATGACATCTTCTTCCGGGGTTTCAGCCGGTAGTCCTAAAAGTTCCTTAATTCTCTGTAAATCCATTTCCTTACCTCCTGTTGGTGTGTTATATGTATCAAAATCAACGGAGTTCACGATTGCGAACATCCCATTAATTGCCGGTATATTGGTAAGTGCCAGACTGTGCAGCACTACCGCCTTGGAATCGCTCTTCCTGGTCAGTACGACCGGGCTTAAATAGCGGTATTCCTTATTCTTCAGGTATTCCTTTGCCTTTGGTGTCCATTCCACCTTGGCAACAATGGCTTCCGGTGTATAGATCAGGTCTTTTACCCATCCACCAGCCGGAGCCTGGACATCCTTCAGTGTCTGGTGCTCATAGTCAATCACAATATCTATGCCCCTGCGCTGCATTTCTGCTTTCATTTCTTTGTAAGATTCGTGATCAACAATGAAATCACCTTTTTCAGAGTTCACAGTCCCGACCGGGAGTATTTTTACCTCTTCTGGGCACTGCCCGATATCGTTCGTCAGGGCATAAATATAATTCGTTTGTTTTGCTTCCATCCATGTGCCTCCTTAATATAGCGTGGAAACGCGTTATAACGCGTGGAAACAGGGTTGAAACCTTTTTCCCTTCCAATCCCCCACAGCCAGTCTTCTTAATCGCTTAGAATTGATTTCAGCGTTTCATTGAATTCGGACATATCCGGTCTCCACGGAGTAGTCGCCGGATTATTGGAAAATCCTTTATCAGGGAACACGGGAATGTCCCCAAATTCAGTCAGTGATGTTGGTGGTTTAGATGATACTTCCAGTCCCATCCGCTTTACCTGTTCCTCTGTAAGGGAGACTACTGTGCATCTGCAACGGTAGCCATTGGGCGGATACCACACATTCCAGATGGGGTCATCCGCTGCATAGACCTTATCCTGCATGGCTGCATGTGTCTCACGCACCCTGCCATCCCCTGCTGTCTTATACTGCCAGTACGGTCTGTACTTCTTGGCTTTCTGCATGGTCTCATAGTGTCCGGCATTATATGCTGTCTGGACATTCGTTTCAAAGATCACGCTTGCATGCCAGGGATTCACCGCCGTATATCCGTTCCTTTCCAGGAATGTATTCATATTTTCAAGGAATGTATCATAAGTCGTGCCGTCTTCCACTGCATCCACAAGCTCCCTCAGGAACTGGTTCAGCACTTCTGCACTGGTATAATGGCTTACTGAGAATGCCCTGTCCCTTGACTTCTTCTCCAGCTCCTTATATACCTCCATGGGGACTGCTTCCTTACTGCTCAGGAACTCTGCCGCACTCTTGAATATGAAATCTTCTGCACTCCCATATTTCACCTTCATCAGTTATTGCCCCTTCCCATAAGCTCTGACAGATACATAGCCTGTGAGAGCATATCCTGTAATTCCGGGCTGTCCATCTGGTCAAGCAGTTTCTTCAGCTCTTTTGGGTCTTCCAGTTTCGTTTTCAATGCCTTCACGTCTGTTTCTTTGCCAAGTATTTTGATAACAGGGGCAAACATTTTCTGAAAGATTGGCTCACTCATTCCTGTGGCCTGCTCTATGATTCCATCCAGCTGTTCCTGCTCTCTTCGATATGGGATATCATCCTTTAACTTCAGGGGCTGCATCATTGTCTGGTGGATTTTCCACGGCTCCAGGACTGCTTCCCCTTCTTCCGGTTCAGGGATTGCGAACTTGCTGTACAAATGGTCCTTTGGGATTGCAAGCCCCATGTCCACAGACAGTATCTTATAGATATCTACAGTCTGTTTCAGGTCTTCCGGGTCTTTACAGTCAAACTGGAATACCGGATAACCTACATCCGGGCCGAAATTGTACAACACAAGCGGTCTTACAATGCTCTCTGTTATCGTCTCTGCCAGTGACTGTGCATCTGCAATCGTCAGGTCCCTTCTTACATCCGCGTGTACCTTGCCCTGCGCATAGGAACCGCCGCCTGTATCAGCAGTCAATGTCTGCCCTACGATTGCCTTGGACATCTGCTCATCACAGTATCTTGCCAGATTCTCATAGATCTCTGCGCTGGTTGTTTTATTGCTTTCAATAAAATCAATCTGGGCAGAATCAGGAATAATACCCGCGGCATCCGTTCCCAGGTTAATGATTGCCTCTGCCAGGGCTCCCTTGTCCGCATTGGATGCTGCTGCGCTGTACTTGCCAAGTCTTAAAGGCATCCCAAATACCTCACAGAAAGACACCCAGTCCTTGACATCGTAGTTTTTGAATAAATACATCCAGGACACAACCCTTAATATCCCTGCCCGGCTCGGATGTCCGGAACGTGCTTTATATCTATGTACTACGAATTTATTTTCCGGAAGAGATATTCCGGAAGGATACTCCTTCGTACATATCTTTAATTCATCCGTAAGGTAATCCCAGGTAAGCTTCTTTGGATGTACCCACTCGACACCTGCTATCTCATACATTCCTGCTGCATCAACTTCCCAGTCGATCTCCGATATGGAGATTCCCTTGCCTATGGCATCGAGGATATCCAGCATGACTTCCCTGAGCCTTGGGATCTTCCTGATCTTACGCTCCACAAAGTTTGCAACATCCCTGTCCCTGTCGGTCTCACCAGCAGGTTGTAAGTTCCAGTCAAGCCCTGTCACAGCCAGCTTGCGTGTCTGCATCTGGCTCATCACATGTGCATCCTTTTCTTCGATCTCTTCAAAAAGCTCCATCTGGCTCATGACATCACCCTGGTCTGCTTCCAGGAATATCCTTGCAAGCCTCCTGGGGTTCAGTGCGTTGGACGGATAGCTTGAATATTTATCATTAATGTCCCCGACCGCTACTACGGCGGTGACAGGTCTTCTCTCCCCTGTATCAAGGACTGGGTCAAATGGTTTGACTTTGCCCTTTTTCTTCTTATTTTTTGCCATTACCAAGCTCCTTTTCCAAATCTTGAACGTCTCCTGAGTACACTTTTATATTCTGTCTTTCCAGCAGTAGCCCTGACCATCTGTGCCAGAGATACCGCCATCTGGAGACCATCCGGGGCATCATCGTTCTTCCCCATCGGGAACTCTGTAAGCTGTTTCAACAGTTCCTTGTCCTTATGTCTGAACTTCAGCCATTTATTTTTGATAAAGGGCTGCAGACTCCTGATACGGACTACCTTGTTCACGTTGGAGTGTATCTCTTCTATCGGGATGTATTCCCCTGCTTCCAATACCTTGGCAGCCATGACCTCTTTAAAGAAATACTGGAACTGCACAGTCTCGACCCCGAACTTATAATATCCCTTACCGATATCCCGCTTATGTCTGCGGTGTGTCTCAATCACATCATCTATGATGACATCCGGCTTTCGTTTCTCCACTGATGTATCATAGACATACATGTATCCGGTATTCAGATCTAGTGCTAGGTCAATGATGGATGAAGTATCTGACTTCTTATTTTTTCCAAGTGACGGGTCATTCGCCCCTACGATCACAAAATTGGGCTTACTGAAATCCGGTTCCGGTCCATCATCGTAAAAATCAAACCATTCTTCATTGAAATCTGCATTCTCAGGATCAATGGGATTATTCTGCATTTCTGAGTTAAAAGCTGCGATTCCTTCTGTGATCCGCATCTTCATCAGCTCTTTATACGACCATTTTTCCAGCCACAGTACCTGTGTACCCTCAAGCATTTCTGCCTCATGCGCTTTATAAAAGGTCTCTGCGTTCTCCTTGTGCTTCTCATCAAAAAGATTCGTATAAATAGCTTCCCACTGCTCCCACAGTTCCTTGTTGTCTGCTTCTGAAATTAGTGCCTGATATGTTCTGGTCTCATACTCCGCTTTCGTCATAACGTTAGCTAACAGGGAATCATAATGCAGGATCGTACCGATATACATGATATCCGTATAGGTATCACCAGCCTTGGACACTGCTTTAAAAAACCAGCTGCTCAGCTTCCGGCGCTGTTCCGGAGTCTGTACGTTCTCATCGTTCTCAATGTCATCCAGAACGATGAGGTCAGGTCTCCATGCCCTGTGTCTTCGTCCTCTGACCTTCTTGCCGGAACCCAGTGCCTCCAGTTTCACATCAGACTGCGTGATCAGGACACTGCTTCTCCATGCCTTATCACCTTTCAGCTCCCCGAAATCTTGAATGATGTTATAGTTATCTTCCAGTTCCGTCTTGATATCATCCAGGAATCCTTCTGCCTGTTCTGATGAATCAGAAATGATCATAATATAATGCTTGTATTTATACAGGGTCGCATGCAGCGTATCCTTGAATGTGAAGTTCGTGGACTTGGCGTGTCCTCTGGGTGCTGCAATGGCACTATGACTACCACCCTTTTTATCTATTTCTTTATAGTCCACATAGGGATCCAGCCATTTCATGACACCCTTGCACCACGTATCATCCAGCTCCTCATGGAATGCCGGTGATTCCCTTTTGAAGAAGTGCTGCAGATATGCCCTGCCAAAATAGGACAGGTCAAACGCTGCCAACTGCCTGCGCAGTCCTTTTTCTCCAAATAACCTGGATGGATCCTGTCTGTACTGTCTCTCCAGTTCCGCTCTTTTTGCATGAAATTTGTCATTTTTCCTGAGAACATACTTCATAAATAGTTCGTGCTGGTACTTCTCATTATCCTTGATCTCTGTATCGTCCTCTTCGCCCAGTCGGTCTATCCAGTCATTAATGTCTATCATTCTGCCATCATCCTTGCCCTTGCCTTCTCTAATATCTCTTTCATCTGTGCTGCAGACTGTTCATCCTGCTTTATCATGGACATGATGTCGGATTCCATCTCCTGCAGCGCCAGGTCTGCCTTTTTCTGCATATCCTGCCTTACCTTATCCTTATAGGTCTTGGTCCTTGCAAGTGACGCTACCAGCCGTCCTGCCTTATCAAGCGGCATCGAATCAAACTCTTCTTCCGCAGTTGCCAGTCTGTCGATCAGCCCGGCTGTCAGTATCTTCATTGCAGGCTCCGTAAAATCTGCATCCGGATTGCTCCGGATATAAGATACCAGTTTTTCCGTCTGATCCTGTGCCTGCTTCAATCTGTTAAATGCAGCTTCGCTCTTCTTGGCATACCGGCACAGGGATGACCGGGATATACTGTAACCATTTTCTTTAATGTACTTACAGATACTGTCATATGTATTTCTGTAATCACCAAGCATACAGTCTACTTCCAGCTTCAGATCAGTGGGAAGCTGCTCCACTGATGAATTTGTCCTTGTCCTGTTCCTCTGCTTACCCATATCAGATCTCCACGCCGGGGTCAGTGATTGTACCTTCTGCCAGGTTGATGCCCTTATTGGTCAGCTTAATGATTGCATCATCTGCATACGAGGTATACGCCTTGATCTTCTTGTCTGCAAACTCCACATAGCCGCCATTTACCAGATAATCCACATATTTGCCAATATCAGGACTCATGATCATGCCCTGTACAAATAATGCATTGGAGATATGCTTGGTAATTGCGCTGTTATTGCTGCCCTTTACAAGGCACCTTACAATATATCCACGGATGGATTTATTCTGCTGGACTTCCTGCAATTCTCTCTCATTCAGTGCCATTGTTCTTTCTCCTGTCCCCATCTGTTACAATCAACAGAATCTTGTCTACTTTACTGTTTGTGTCCTTAATGTTCTCTTCCATACTGTTCATATAACGGAAGAAATCCTCCCGGAGGACAAAGGTCGTGGCGAAATCACCCTTGATATCGTTCAGGTTCTGCCTAAGCTCCGTGATATCCGCATTGGTCTTATCCTCCAGCTTGTTGATCCTCTCATTTACCTTGTCATGGTTCTTCTGGATATCCTGCTGCAGATCACTCTTTATCGCTTCAATCCTGGTACTGTTACCAGCTATCCCATTATTGATCTGGTTGAAAGAATGCTTGATCAGGAATACCAGGACCGCCCCGCATATGCTGAGTACAGTGACCAGTGTTATAAACTGTTCCGTCCCCAGATAAATTGCCCCACTGTTCATACGCTATTTCCTTTCATCAGGACCGGGGACAAATCTCTTCCAGATAGAATACAGGGCTTCCCATCCGTTGATGCTTAAATACCCAACGATAAAAGCAGCAAAGAAAGCACCGACGATATACCACCATACGAAAGCTGTATGTGATGCATTCAGATACAGCACCATCGCACCTGCCACCACCACGACTGATATGATCAGTGCGGTCAGTTTAGTGGGGATCTTTTTGATGACCCATAAATCCTTTATCATTTCTGTTACGATCATTACGATCGCTGCCAAAATGCCGATAACAGAAAGAAAATCCAACGTGTACCCAAGTAAAGTTACTGTCATGATATTGTCCTCCAATCCTTTTTTCACAAATCAGCCTTATCTCCACCACGTTCCAACCGCGCATCCATGACGTCCTGAAATACGCACAGCTCTGTAAGCCTCCAGCCGCTTATTTATTCTTTTTACTGTCTTACCCTGACTTTACGTATCAGGTCTTCTGTGGCTGTTCTCTTCCAGGGTGGTTGGAACAAAATAAGAGCATGACTTATGTCATGCTCTAAGAATACTACTGTCCCTATTAAGTTTTTAGTGTAAGCATTTTAGGAAGATAACTACCGGGAAAACTACAGTTTTTCAAGGATTGTAGCCATTGCAGCGTCTACGATTCCTGTCTGTTCCATTCCCAGTCTTCGCTGTACTTCCTTACATGCCGTATCACTGTCTGCTCCAAATAATCCGTCGATCTGTGTACTGTCCGGAAGTCCTTTCCCATCCAGATATACACCGCATCTCCATAAATGCCACTGTATCCATTTCACGTCATCCCCATGCTGCAGGTAACGTCCTTTTTTATAAAAGACTGTACGTGCAGGCTTCGGGTACGGGTTATCGGATGCTTTTACCGCCCCGGTGTCAGTCTGTACATTATCCAGGATATTCACTGCCTGTTTTCTCCGGATGTCAAAATATCCCCTGTCCAGGTCAATGTATTTGCTCGCCACCCCGTATGTGCTTCCTGTTCCACTGGAAGTATGCTGCCAGATATAAGGGTGTCCATCCTTGCCCTTCCCTGCGTATGTCCCCATATCGTTGGAATACTTGGCAAACCATAACGGATATGTACGTACCAGTGCAGGATCAAATTTGTTCTTTACATAGTCCTGGTTCGCATAGATACCTGCCTGATATCCTGCCTTCTCCAGCGTCTGCTGGAATGTCTTTACCAGACTGCTCCTTTTCGCATTGGACATGTATCCGGCTTTCTTATCAGAGTCATATTCCAGGTCACACCATACGCCACAGGTTATATATTCCTTATATGGAGCGATCGCCTCTATACATGCATAAGCGTTTTGTTCTGATTCCTGTGTATTGCTTGCATAGATAAACCAGTACACACCTACACATATCCCTGCCGCCAATGCCCCTGCAATATAGCTTACAAAATACTTGTCCACCTTAGTTCCATAGCCGGCACGGATAATGATGAACCGGATACCTGCCTTATACATCTTTGCAAAATCTACATTCCCCTGCCAGTAGGAGATATCGCATCCTCTTATCACTTTCGTGTTATTCATTGTCATTACAGTACTCATGATCCGAATTCCTCCCATTCTTTTCTTCTGGCTGTGATCTCCTGTGCATTCTCCTGTTTAAATGCCTCCAGTTCATCCAGTTCCATGTCTGCGAAATTTGCAATGTCCTCATCACTCATACCGGCAGCTACTGCCTTTATCACTTCACACTTCGTATCTCTGTCCATATTTCATCCCTCTTAAATCACATCTACATCTGCCTCTTTACCAAATGTAAAAAGATCCATCTGCCCGCCCTGGGGCAGTCCCTTAATGATATTCAGTATCTGGGGCAGGGTAAGGTTATACCTTGCCGCCAGCTCCTTGGCATTGTAGCCATTGTATTCCTTCCTGATCCTCCGGTTACGTGCCGGTGCCAGTATGCTCTCGACCTTAGGGAAATAAAGCTCATCCCCCTTGGCATAATCAGACAGCCTTATGTAATTCTCCACGCCGACTATCTCTACGATCGCCCTGTATCGGTCCGGGATATCCGGAAGTTTTGTATCTGCAATCAGTTCCTTTATCAATTCCGAACTCATATACCGTCAGCCTCCTAATACTTAATACATGCATCCAATGAAATCCACGTTCCTGCCGGATACGCTACCCTGCCATAACCATTCTTTACTTCCAGAATATCAAACAACCTGGTCCCTTCCTGGTCTGCAATCCCGAACAGGTTACTGTTGTCAATCCTGAACTCCGGGCTTGTCCTGAGCGCTACTTTCTTATCCTTGATCTGTACCCTGAACTGTACTTTCTCCTGTTCCGGTTCTGCTTCCGCTTTCGGTTCAGGCTTCGTTTCCGGTTCTGCTTCCGCTTCCGGTTCAGGCTTCGTTTCCGGTTCTGCTTCCGCTTCCGGTTCAGGCTTCGTTTCCGGTTCTGCTTCCGCTTCCGGTTCAGGCTTCGTTTCCGGTTCTGCTTCCGCCTCCGGTTCAGGCTTCGTTTCCGGATCCGGTTCAGGCTGGGCTTCCTGTGCCCTAGGCTCTTCCCATTCCTTGTTTTCCTGTGTTTCCACCGTTTCATCAGCTTTCTTCTTAGGCATTTCTATTCCTCCTCTGCATCACTTGCATCTATTGTTATCTTGGTACTTACCTCTACGATCATGCACTTACGGATCTCTTCTATCTGTGCATCCAGCCCTTCATCAGGAAGGAACACCCTTATCAGTTCACCATTCTTGATCCTGTAAATGTACAGAAGCTCCTCTTCATATGTATCCTTGCCAAACATGGACTCCAACAGTTTCCTGTCCTTAACATATTCACCGGACAACTTCCTGAGCAGCACTTTCTTCTGTTTTGCATCTACTTCATGGGGAAATAGTCCGGGATCTGACAGATACTCGTCCAGCGTCATTTCAAAGGAATACTCGCCCTTGAATATCGCTTTCAGTGCCTGTTCCAGCTTCTTGTCATATTCATATTTTACCGTAGGTGTCACCTTGACGAACTTCTCATACACGCCCTCAGGGAGCAGCCCCTTCAGCCTCAGGTCATCCCCGATGGTCAGTGTCTCCGCATCAGTCACGGCACAGCTTCCATTATTCCCATAATATTTGACAAAACGGGTATTGGTATTGTCCATGAATATGGCTCCACGCCCCATGATCTCATTCTTATATTCTGTCACTTCCTTGACCAGCCGGGCACGTTCACTATCCTTCCTGATCAGCTCCGTCACCAGCTGTCTGTTGTCCATCTGTTTCAGTTCCATCTGTAGGCTCCTCCTTTCCCATTAACTTCCACCAACAGGGCAGACACATCCTGACTCCCCTGCGTATTGCCACATTCTCCGTACCCTTGCAGAATACACATCTGGGTTCACACTTTGATAGTAAAATATCTCCATTCTTCTGCACCTGGATCTCCATTGCATCCCTGTGTGAGATGCCAAGGCTTGCCCGGATCTTAGCCGGGATGGTAATGCTGCCATTACCCTGCACAATCTTATACATTTAAGCTCCTCCTTCCTTAATGTGCTGAATGTGGCACAAGCACTCTGATAAGTGCCTGTGCATTATTGAAAAAGGTTGAGGTGGTTTGTGGCTTGCGCCACATTCAACACATTATATGGGGTCTTATAATGGTAAGCACAATCTCCATATGCCCCATAATTTACTTTAGGAGCAGCCGCTCCAGCTCATCGAAATCATAGTCCTGCTTCTCTTTCATCCCAAAGGAATTCTTAGGCTTTATACCTGCCTGCTTCCTTTTCTGCAGGTTTCTCATGATTCCAATGGTATAGGTCTCCTTATATTCAGGATACCTGTTAATATGTATCTGCAGTGCTTCCTTCACAATGTCCTCATCATAAGCCTTCCACTGCGCCTCGATCCGCTCCTTCACAGACTGGCTTATCTTCCCGGACTTCCTTGTCCTGCTTATAACTTTCCAGTAATTCTCCCTTAACTCATCCATCTATACTCACCTTAAATCTCAGTTCAATGAACCAACTTTCGTTAATCCATCAACCGCATAACAACCTCTAAATCCCTCAAGCCGGACGGCTAATGTCCCACATACCTCTGTTGGTTCGGTTGTTACAATAAATTCCTTGTCTTTATTTTTCTCTGACACATAATATTTGCCATTCATAATGACTTTATCTCCTTTTCGGATCATCTTTTCTACCTCCGTAAATCCTTACATGTTTTACACTTTTCAATATTCATCTGCTTATCTCCTCATACTTCTTTGCTCTATACTGAAATGTTCCTATAGCCATTCCACACATTTCAGCAGCTTTAGTAAGTGTAATATTCCCATTTCTCCATTCCGCATAAGCATTATGAAAGTTATCCGGAAGTGGAGCCACAGGTCTGCCAAACTTCACTCCCCTTGCTTTTGCAGCAGCTATACCTTCTGCTTGTCTCTGTTTTATATTGACTCTTTCTTGTTCTGCGACAAATGCAAGAATCTGCAGAACCAAATCAGCTATGAACTTTCCCATCAAGTTTTTATCCTGGCGGGTATCAAGTAACGGCATATCAATCACAACAATATCAACATTTTTCTCTTTAGTAAGATATTCCCATTGTTTCTTGATTTCATCATAATTTCTACCAAGCCTATCCATACTCTTGACGAATAAGCAGTCCCCAGAATGCATCTTGCGTACCACTTTTTTGTATCCCGGTCTATCAAAATTCTTACCGGACATTTTATCCATATATATATTAGCTTCAGCTATACCTTGTTCTTTCAATGCTACACGCTGTCTTTCTTCATTCTGGTCTGTTGATGAAACCCTGATATATCCATATTCTTCCAATCAGATATTCACCTTCTTCTTGTTAAATCCTTACTCCGTTAGTCCACCGAGACTTTCCTTTAATTCTTTGTAATAATTGATTTGTTCAATGCAATGATTGTCCAATATATCAATCATTTCCTTCTTGGCATCTTCTGGTGTTTCTGCTTCCATTGACTCCATATGACCATCAATTACTGACTGCCAACCTATCTCTTTGCCACAATAAACAATGCTGCCTATTGTAACACTGCCATAATAAGCGACTATATCAATTTGTCTTTCCCAGTCGTCCTGTTCTGGATTAACTTCTTTCCATTCCATCTTCCAATGGTACCCCCTTTGTATAATTTGACAAACATCAACTGAAAGTGCTTCTGATATTTTTGCTAATAATTTTAAAGAGGGCTGTGCTTTTCCTGATATAATCCTACTAATACATGATTTTGTAACGCCACATTGTTTTGAAAGCCACACTTGTGTTTTATGCTGCTCATACAATATATTTTTTATATTATTTCCAATCATAAACACCCTCCTTTTTGTTGTTGAAAAAATAACTAGATCACTTATTTTTGATATAATTGCCGACTCTCTTGCAGCTCCTCAATCAGCATCTGAACACTCGGAAGAATTACCTCATCCAAATGGTTCAGAGAATCCCTAAGCGTATCATTACATTCAATATCTGCATCCGTGTTCTGGGCCAGCAGCATATTATATTCATCCATAAAGGCATTAAACTCTATCAGGGAATCATTCAGCTTATCATATGAATCCATCATTTGTTGGGTTCTACATACCCATGTTCCTAAAGCCAGGAAAATCATAATCCCAAATAATATATGTTTCTTTCTCCCGACAGCACTCTTCCTGCTGTCGGGTTTTGAACGTGGTGACTGCCTGTCATCCTCGCCCCATCTCTCACTCCTGGTATCCCTATCCATCTCTCTGCCTACAGCTATGTACATGACTGCTAATACTATTGCGGCGGTCAACGCCATAACTGATCCTAATACCCATCTCATACTTCTCCAGCTCCTTCCTCTATTCTGGCAACGACTGTATCCCGCTCTACCGCATAGGTCCTGTACAGCGGAGGCTGTATACTCTCATCACGCGTTACAATATACCCGTCTCCTCTGTTCTCCCAGTACCAGCCGCTTACAGTCTCACCTGTTTTAATGCTCTTACCGTAAAATGTCACTCTGTCCTTACTTACTTCCATCTCTTCCTACCCTCACTTTCCCCGGAAGGGAACCGTCTGCAGCAGCATACGGTTTTTCCCGGAAATATTTCAGGGCTTCCGGCTGTCCTTCCCTCTCCATGTTGAAATAGAAACCATTCCTGTCTGACTGGATGATATGTCTTCTCTGGGTGGAGTCACTGTCCTTATTTATCATCTGCATTACCTCCCGGCTCCTGATGGTCAATGAGCTTCTTCATCCCTTCGATCAGGATGGCACACTGCTCATGGTTCAGCCATTCGATAGTCTCCGTGCCTACCATCTTCCTTGCAAAACCACGTACACGCTTATCATTCCAGCCCAGTTCCTTCATCAGCATATACATCTTCCTGCGCTGGCGCTCCGTTGCCCGGTTCCCCCTACGGGTAAAATTACGCTTATCCTTCTTCCCGGATGCACTGTCACGCATCTCCTGGAGCTTCGTAGTCAGATCCATCAATTCCCGTGAGGTCAGCTCCTTCAGGCTGTCCTTGCCTGTCATCCCGCCTACCAGAAGATGCAGCTCCTCATCCGTCATGCCAAGCTGTGGACTCTTTGCGATCGCATAGATAGCACCATATTTATTCGGCATAGGCAGGTTTCCTCCTGTTCAGCATGCACATTACTTTCAGTTCCTTCTCCGCATACACGTTGACATTTACAATTTCAGAATCATGCAGCATCCTGTCCACTGCGTCCCTGATTGCTTCCGCTTTCTCATCCTGTGCCGGACCATTCACCTCAATGATTACCCTTCTCATAACAGCACCCCCTATAAGACCATCATGCCGGATGCTTCTTTCAGGACATCATAAGTGATGGAATTTTTGTCAGAAGTTCTGAGAATCCTGATCACGTTATTGAGTGTCCTGTCGAGTAACCGGAAACATCCTGTATTACGGTTGCAAGCTCTCTGATACAGCTCTTCCAGAGCTTCCGGCTCCACATCGTAACCGTTGAAATACCGTTCCACTTCCTTGCGGTTCAGCCCCTGAAGCTTATAGATCAGCCCCATACGGTTGGCGAAACGTTCATCATATGCTTTAAGGCTGGCTTCCAGTGCCGGCTCCCCGGCCAGTACCACACCCACGCCGGAACCATCAGCAATATTACGGATAAGCTCGATCTTCTTGATCGTATACTTGCTCAGCAGCTTGTCTGCCTCATCCATGATCAGCAGATATCCCTTATTTGTCGTAAAGAAAGAGCATACACGCCCCATCCGTTCATCAATGCTGCCAGACCCCTTGGGAAGCCCTATCGCCTGTTCAATACGGCGTATGATATCCTTACAGTTCATAGTCTCATTACATTCGATATGGATTACCTTAGGAAGCTTGGCATAGTTCCTGAGTGTATATGTCTTGCCATATCCTGACCTGCCTACCACGATACCAAGGTCACTGGTCTCCTGGCATAGGCTGCACAGACCAGTAATGCCAATATAATCAGCAGATTCAAAGTTATCACGCTTCCTGATTGGTCCCGGTACTGTGCCGGGTGTCCCTGTTCCATCTGCCCCGGCTGCATATACGGCAGCCTCCCCATGCTCATCCAGCCAGTTCTCACAGAACCCTTCAAACTCCCTGATCTTACGTGCAGCCATGCTGTTTGGCTTACCGTTCAGGTAATTGCTCACTGCTGTCCTGCTTGCCCCATAAAGGTTGGCAAATTCTGCCTTGGTCATGCCTACCTCATCCAGCTTGGCATTGATCCTGTCTGCTATAGTTACTCTGCTGCTCAACATCTCTGACATAATAATTCTCCCTTCTCAACTCTTATTCTTCTCCGATTGCCTTGATCTTCCTTAATGCCTTTGCGGCTGCCATGCTCAGGACCTTGGATTCCTGCCTTGGCTCTTCCTGCTTCCTGAAGATATCGTTCTCCCTGTATGTCCTGTCATTTGGCATGGATACCACACGCGCCTTCGGTGTCTTCTGGTTCTTGCCGATCATCAGGGGAATACCGCCTGTCACCGGATCAAATCCGATCAGTTCATCATTCAGCTCTGTAAATGGTCTGTTCGCATCCGCAAGTACCTCCCGGTCATGTCTAAGCTGCTGATTCTGCATCTTCCGATGTTCTACCAGCGCCTGCTGATGTACCCGTGGGGCTATCTGAAGCAGTTCCTGACACTCTGCTTCACAGATCATTTTCTGTTTTTCATTGAACACATATATCCTTGTAATATCTTCCGGGTCATATTTCACATTCACATAACGGTCTATGTAATTGGCAAGCTCAACACTTCTATAATAATGATTGAACATCTTGATTCCTGTGTTATATACTCTTACCTGCCTGTTCTCCAGCATCAGCATGGTAGCCTGGGACTTGGGCGGTACAGGCTTATAGTATCTCTCACCATTCAAAAACAATGACTTAGGGGTTTTATACTCTTCACCCAGCTTCTTCAGTTCTGAATGAACATGGTTCATATATTTCTCTTCCAGCCACTGTGACCAGATAGCAAAGAACTCATCCATAGTAAGGAGCTGGTCATTCTCCAGCATCTTCTTTATGTTCTTATCTATCTTGGCTATCGTCTTGGAACCCGTAAGTGTTCCGGTATAGCTAGTCATCCACTTCGTAAACCTGCTGCATACACCGCCAAAAAATCTCTCTATCTGCCCCTTGCTCCATGGCTCATATGGCATTGCCCTGTGATCATCCACTATACCGATTGATTTGTAAAAACCTCTGACTTTATCATCAAATTCCAGGTCAAAGCACTCTTTTCCATCAATCAGGCTCTTATATTCTCCGTTCCTGTCATTACGCTTACGCCCTGTCATTGTCTCCGCAGTGTAATCCTTACCATTATCAATGTACAGATACTTCGGAACACCACCAATATCCTGATAGATCATTTTCAGCACACTCTGCTTCAGTATCCTGCTGTTTGCGTCCTTACAGATCACATCCCCCATGATCACCCTGCTTCTGGTATCAATCCACGCTACCAGCTTCGGCTTGATCGCTGTTACCTTGCCATTAGGGTTCTTATAGGCTACCCAGCAGTCGAAGGTATGCTCATCACCCTGCACGATCTCCATGACCTGCAGGGACTTGGTATCTCTTACGCCCTTCAGCATCCGGCGATTCTTATAATCACGTATGCCATAGGATGCAAGACACCATGCATTATACATATCCTCGTCGTTCATTAAATAATTGATATATCTGGTCACTGACTGATAACTGGGGATTTTCTCCCATTTATTCAATGTCGCCATCTGCTGTAACTTGTCGTAAAGCATTTCCCTTGTTCCCCGGTTCGTGGCAAATTCCTTATTGAACCAGATATTCTTAATGAGCTGCTTTACCTCCGGTGTAAAACTGGGGAACATGTCAGCCTGCTTAGGCTTCCGGCATAGGCTGAATACCTTGTAATAATCATAATTCTTATTGTCTTCCTTACCCTTCTTGATCGCCCAGGCGCTGGCTTCCACGTAAGCCTTCATATACCTGTACAAGGTCCGCTGTCCCTTTCCCAGATACTTCTGGGCGAACTCTTCTGCGTACCTGCTCCGGTTATTCTCGTCATAATCCAGGAACTGCCGTATCACGTTGCCAAGCTCAACCGCCTTATAATATGTCTCCGGATAAGTCTCCATATACCACTCCGGATCTACCGTCACATACCAGGGTTCTTCCCTGACCTGCTCCTGATCAGCCTCAACTGTGCTGCAAAGTTCCTGCATCTGGTTATATGCTTCCTGAGCCTTACGGCTTAAAGAGTTTACCGATATCAATACACGGTCTTTACCACCAGTTTCAGACTTTTCAGTCCTGATTTGGTAATTATGATTACCTCTATCTAATCTTTTTGAAAATGTTTTATATTGTATGTCTTCTAATCGGGCTGCCTCTTCTAATGTTATATATGCATCCATACATATCTCCTCCTAAGCTGCATCCATACCCAATATCTCCATGATTTGTCTGCGATATTTGATACCGGACCTTCTGCCTGTGCAGATCATGCTCACATATCTTGGATCAACTCCCAGTATTCGAGCTAATTCCTTGCTGGTCATCCCTACATCCAGCAGTCTTTTTTTGACCCGTGTCCCGAAAGCTCTGTTAGCTTCTACATCAGCCGTCATTCTTTCATCACTCCCTGCCCTACACTTGTAATTTTCATTCATGTGTGATATGATATTGATGTTTATTATTTTGAGGTTCTTTTACCTCGTGGCTACCGTTCCCGCGGTAGCCTTTTTTATTGCAGGCTCCGATGCAGAGCCTGCTTCGCAGATGTAATAATCTGCCATTTATGTTATAATCTCCTTGTACACAATCCCCATCATCTACAAAGGAGGTATAACCTATGAATAATGAATCTGGATTTAATAGTATTGAAAACCTTAGCAATATCTACAACTCAACAATTAGCCTTAAAAAGGCTTCACTACACCCAAAATCAAAACCACCTAAATCTATTAAAAAAATGTTGCACAACATCGATTCCATTGAAAAAAATACTAGAAGAACCGAACCCATTGCTTCTGCAATTACCCTTAATGTTTCTGGTCACAAAAATAAAATTAAAAATATTCACGCTGATACAATTCAACCCATTTCATTAAACATTAATTCTTCAGAACTATCAGAGTCAGAGAAAGAACTCTTCTTACAGCTTTTGCAAGATATAAAGAATTCAAAAATATCTAACACTGAAAAGAAATCTAAAGTTATGGACTTTTTATCAGAAATTTCAAAAGGTACTATAAGTGGAGCATTAGGAGCTATTATATCTGAATTCATCCTAAACCCACCTACATCTTTGATTCCTTAATCTTTATTGATAGTAGTGGCAGCTTACAATATGTAGTGCTCCCACTACTATTATTTAATACCTCTATTTTTTTTCCATATTTTCAAAAATCAAGGTTACAATATCATCTTTCTGTATTGCTTTTATTGTCTTTTTATCAGGTATCCCAAATTCCCTTACATATTCCATTAATCTTTTAGATGCCAGTGCTTCAGCTTCTATAAGAGCAGTCTTTAATTCTAATACCCTTTTCTTATCCATTTTCATTTCATCTCTCCTAATGCAATTTTTCTATCTTTTGACCATACATTTTTTCAAATGATGATATTGGATCCACTTCCAGATTAACCCACCTGGCGGTCCATACAGTGTAACCAGAATCCGGATCAAGAAGCTCTACAAATTGATTACGGCTCACAAAATATATTTTCCTATTATCGCTTAAATCAGCAAAATTACCGTTCTTAGACGCTTCTACAATATAACCGGTCATAGCCACATTGCCTCCTCCTGTATCTTGAATCTTACTTTTTGCTCCCTTATACTGTACTTACAGGTCATGCCGGACCGAGTACAGCAGAAAGGAGCGATTAAATATGTCAAATAGTTATCTGTCGAAAAAAGAATTTGAAAGAAAGTGTCCATGTGCTATGTGTCTTGACAGTTACGCCAATATGCAGACTGATAAAGAAATTGAGTTTCTTTACTGCCATATTGAGGAACTTGATAATGGTACGAATTACATAGCAACTTACACTAGCACTTCAGATAACAAGTCTCTCATTGTATCCTGTACAGTAGATAAGCAACGGAACTATTCTTACAAAGTCATTCAAGCACTTTAACGCTTATTACTATGCAGGTACGTTCATCTACAAAGAGTTCTACCATAGCCAAATTTGTATTATGGATAGGATCTCTGATGTAAACCATGATAGACGAATCTTGTTTTGTATAATGAATACTGGCGGATTCGTCTATTATTTTGTCAACGACATACTCCAGATCCTTTGTCTCTCCAATCTGTTTCATTTCCGCAGCCTGCACAATTTTTGCAATACGCAGTAGCGTATTACTTTTCTTTTGTGCTCTTTTCCACTCAGAATAAAAGCTAACATTTGGATGATACTCATCTTTGAATCCATATTTTTTTAATTCTTTTCTTTGTTCATTGAGCAGATCTTCCATAAGTGCCAGTTCTTCTACATAATGCAGGTCTTCCTGCTCTGGAAGTGGAACATCTATCTCTTTTACTTTTTCTAAGAGTTCTTTGTCTCTCTTCAGCATTGCTTCCTGTAACGCTACATGCTTTTCTAATGCAGTTATATCAATAACAGCCACTATTACACCTCCCATAATATTTTTTTGCTTTGTG
>OBLI01001664.1_pt1 | contig 20965 bp, 22 predicted proteins | sample 1519701 | NCBI WGS metagenome assembly OBLI01 (sample SAMEA3663005, study PRJEB22513) | pig gut metagenome | biome: pig gut; feature: pig-associated habitat; material: faeces | place: France | collected 2012
ATTATTGTTAGAAAAAGGAACGGGTTTTGAAAAATACAACAAAGGGAATGATTCAATAGCGATAAAGACTTGTTTTTTTTGCCCAATTGTGGTATCATGATGAGGTTGTATCTTACAACAAATACTCATCTCAAACCAATCGTTTGGCTGTTGCCCTTGTGGTGGTCATGCGAGCTGAAGTTTGAGAGAGGCTAAAAAACATTTTATAAAGGAGAATTTACTCATGGCAGTAATTTCAATGAAACAACTTCTTGAAGCTGGTGTTCACTTTGGTCACCAAACACGTCGCTGGAACCCTAAGATGGCTAAATACATCTTTACAGAACGTAATGGTATCCACGTTATCGACCTTCAACAAACTGTAAAATTGGCTGACCAAGCTTACGACTTTGTTCGTGATGCAGCTGCAAACGACGCTGTTATCTTGTTTGTTGGTACTAAAAAACAAGCTGCTGAAGCAATCGCTGAAGAAGCTACTCGTGCAGGTCAATACTACATCAACCACCGTTGGTTGGGTGGAACACTTACAAACTGGGATACAATCCAAAAACGTATCGCTCGTTTGAAAGAAATCAAACAAATGGAAGCTGACGGAACTTTTGAAGTCCTTCCTAAAAAGGAAGTTGCTCTTCTTAACAAACAACGTGCACGTCTTGAAAAATTCTTGGGTGGTATCGAAGATATGCCACGCATTCCAGATGTGATTTACATCGTTGACCCACACAAAGAACAAATCGCTGTTAAAGAAGCTAAAAAACTTGGTATCCCAATCGTTGCGATGGTGGACACAAACGCTGATCCAGATGATATCGATGTTATCATCCCAGCTAACGATGACGCTATCCGTGCAGTTAAGTTGATTACTTCTAAATTGGCTGACGCTGTTATCGAAGGACGTCAAGGTGAAGATGCAGATGTTGCTTTTGAAGAAGCTGCAGAAGCTGACTCAATCGAAGAAATCGTTGAAGCTGTTGAAGGTTCAAACGACTAATTGCATTTTTAGCCTAGGTTGACAAGTCTGTAAAGCAACTGTCAACCAGCTTTACAAAAAAGTGTTAATAAATTGTCAAACGGGGCAGATGCAAACCGCTCTGTCTCGTTTTTATATATGAAAAATCAAACATAGGAGACGTTAAAATGGCAGAAATCACAGCTAAACTCGTTAAAGAATTGCGTGAAAAATCTGGTGCTGGTGTCATGGACGCTAAAAAAGCATTGGTTGAAACAGATGGTGACATCGACAAAGCGATTGAATTGCTTCGTGAAAAAGGAATGGCAAAAGCAGCTAAGAAAGCTGACCGTGTCGCTGCAGAAGGTTTGACAGGGGTTTACGTTGATGGTAACGTTGCTGCTGTTGTCGAAGTGAACTCAGAAACAGACTTCGTTGCGAAAAACGACCAATTCGTAGCACTTGTTAACGAAGCTGCAAAAGTTATCGCAGAAGGCAAACCAGCTAACGATGCTGAAGCTCTTGCTTTGACAACTGCTTCAGGTGAAACTTTGGAGCAAGCATTTGTTACTGCAACGGCTACTATCGGAGAAAAAATCTCATTCCGTCGCTTTGCTTTGGTTGAAAAGTCTGATGACCAAGTCTTTGGTGCTTACCAACACAACGGTGGACGTATCGGTGTAGTTGCTGTTCTTGAAGGTACAGACGAAGCAACAGCTAAACAAGTTGCAATGCACATCGCAGCGATGAAACCAACTGTTCTTTCTTACGAAGAATTGGATCCTCAATTCGTTAAAGATGAGCTTGCTCAATTGAACCACAAGATTGAACAAGACAACGAAAGCCGTGCTATGGTTGGTAAACCAGCTCTTCCATTCTTGCAATACGGTTCTAAAGCTGAGTTGACAGGTGAAGTCATCGCTAAAGCTGAAGAAGCTATCAAAGAAGAATTGGCAGCTGAAGGTAAGCCAGAAAAAATCTGGGATAAAATCATCCCTGGTAAAATGGCTCGCTTCATGCTTGACAACACTCAAGTTGACCAAGCTTACACACTTCTTGCACAAGTTTACATCATGGATGACAGCAAGACAGTTGAAGCTTACCTTGACTCAGTAAACGCTAAAGCAGTTGCCTTTGTTCGTTTTGAAGTTGGTGACGGTATCGAAAAAGCAGCAAACGACTTTGAAGCAGAAGTTGCTGCAACTATGGCTGCTGCGCTTGAAAACTAAGCTTTATAAGCCTAACAAAAAAGCCCCGAGGGGCTTTTTTGTTATTAACCAGTAATAGCCTTGAGACCAAAGAGTGCGATGGTACCCATGATGAGACCTGCTAGGATAACTCCAAGCATAACAGCGATGATACTTTTCTTAAAGTCCCAGTCAAGGATACTTGCAGCCAGAGTTCCTGTCCAAGCGCCAGTCCCTGGGATAGGAATCCCTACAAAGAGCAAGAGGGCAATAAAAATACCACGCTCACCAGCTACTTTTTCCAGCTTCTGCCCACCGCTGTGCCCTTTTTTGAGACACCAGGTGAAAAAGCCACCGATAAGAGGCTTGTCAGCTCCCCATTCTAGTACTCTTCTGGCAAAGAAGAAGATAATAGGAACAGGCAGCATATTGCCAATAACGCCGATAACAAGAGCCTGCCAGTAAGGAATCCCTGTTGCAATGGCGTAAGGAACTGCTCCTCGCAATTCAATCAAGGGAACCATAGAGATGAGCAGTGTAATCAAGTAATTCATAATGATAACCTTTCTTCATTCAGAGTGCTTTCTCCTTTGCTAGAAGCACTTTCTCTATTTTATCTTATCTCTAGGGGATTGACAACTCTAAACCTGCTTTTGCTCGTCTTTTAAGGGTCTTAGTTTGCGAATGGCTTTATTTTTGATATAATAAATGTCAGTATTAGTCAAAGAAGAAAGGAGACGCTAGTGGCTACAAAAAATACCTCTGATAATATCGAGGACTATATCAAAAACTTGCTAGCACAATCTGGTATCGCAGAAATCAAGCGTTCGCTATTAGCCGATACCTTTCAAGTCGTGCCAAGTCAGATAAACTACGTGATAAAGACACGCTTTACTGAGAGTCGTGGCTATACTGTAGAGAGTAAGCGTGGCGGTGGCGGTTATATCCGCATTGCTAAGGTTCACTTCTCAGATAAGCACCAGATGTTGGGTAATCTCCAAGCAACTATTGGTGAGCAGATTAGCCAGCAGGTCTATGAGGACATCATCCAGCTTTTGTTTGAAGATGAGGTGATTAGTGAGCGTGAGGGGCATCTGCTTTTGGTGACCGCCTGTGATGAGGTGCTAGGAGAGGATGCGCCTAAGATTCGAGCACGTATGCTACGCAAACTGCTCCAAAGATTGGATAGAAAAGGGTTTCATTTATGAGCGATTATTCATATAAATTACAAGAAGTATTTAGCTTAGCGCAATACGAGGCGGCACGCTATGACAGTAGCTACCTCGAGACTTGGCATGTCTTGCTGGCTATGGTGGGTATCAGAGATTCGATTGCGGGCTTGACCTTTGCAGAGTATGAGGACAAGGTACGCTTTGAGGACTACGAGAGTGCTGCGATTCTAGCTATGGACAGGTCTCCTCGTGACAATGTAGCGGTGACTTTTCGTCCGCAATCACGAGCTTTATCTGAAGTGCTAGACCTAGCACAAAAAATCCAAAAAGTCACAGGCAGTGAAGCTGTCGGGACAGAGCATGTTTTATTTGCTATCTTGGTCAATAAAGATTTGCTGGCGACGAGACTCCTTGAGCTAGCTGGCTTTAAGTACAAGGACGACGGTGACTCCTTGCGTCTTTTGGATCTCAGAAAGTCGCTTGAGCGCAATGCTGGCTTTACCAAGGAAAATATCAAGGCGATTCATACTCTTCGCAGTCCTAAGCCAGCAAAAGCTGGGGGCAACTTTTCAGATATGATGCGTCCGCAGAGTACGGCTGGAGACTTGGCAGACTTTACACGTGACTTGACAGCGCAAGCTCGTGCAGGCAAGCTAGAGCCTGTTATCGGTCGGGACAAAGAGATTGCCAGAATGATTCAGGTGCTGAGTCGTAAAACCAAGAACAATCCTGTCCTTGTCGGTGATGCTGGTGTCGGAAAGACAGCTCTTGCTTACGGTTTAGCGCAGCGCATTGCCACAGGTGATATTCCTTATGAGCTGCGTGATATGCGTGTGCTGGAGCTTGATATGATGAGTGTCATTGCAGGGACACGTTTTCGTGGGGACTTTGAGGAGCGCATGAACCAAATCATCTCAGACATCGAAGAGGACGGGCATATTATTCTCTTCATTGATGAGCTGCACACGATTATGGGCTCAGGTAGCGGGATTGATAGCACGCTAGATGCGGCAAATATCCTCAAACCCGCTCTTGCTCGTGGGACTTTGCGCACAGTAGGGGCAACCACTCAAGAAGAATACCAAAAGCATATCGAAAAAGACGCAGCACTGTCTCGTCGCTTTGCTAAGATTTTGGTTGAAGAGCCAACAGTTGAGCAGGCTTATGACATCTTGCTTGGTTTGAAAGCGTCCTATGAGGACTTTCACCATGTGAGTATCTCTGATGAGGCGGTCAAAACGGCTGTTACAGCAGCGCACCGTTACCTAACTAGTAAGCAACTACCAGACTCTGCTATTGACTTGCTGGATGAGGCGAGTGCGACGGTTCAGGCCATGATAAAAAAAGAAGACACAGGCTTTTTAAATCCTGTGGATGAAGCCATCTTAAACGATAACATGGTCTTGGCGACAAAATTGCTCAAAAAAGCAACCAGTCAAAAAGAAAAACCACGCCAAGCCGTGACACCAGAGCATATCCTTGCGACCCTAAGTCGTCTATCTGGTATCCCCGTTGAGAAGATGACTGCTTCTGACAATAAGAAATACCTCAATCTGGAGAAAGAACTGCACAAGCGTGTGATTGGTCAGGACGAGGCAGTCTCTAGCATTAGCCGTGCCATTCGTCGTAATCAGTCTGGTATCCGCTCAGGCAAACGCCCAATTGGCTCCTTTATGTTCCTAGGTCCGACAGGTGTCGGAAAGACCGAGCTGGCTAAGGCGCTTGCTGAAGTGCTCTTTGATGATGAGTCAGCGCTTATTCGCTTTGATATGTCGGAGTACATGGAGAAATTCGCAGCCAGTCGTCTAAACGGTGCGCCTCCAGGTTATGTCGGCTATGATGAGGGTGGTGAGCTGACAGAGAAAGTCCGCAACAAACCTTACTCTGTGCTCCTCTTTGACGAGGTGGAAAAGGCACACCCTGATATTTTCAATCTGCTACTCCAAGTGCTAGATGACGGTGTTCTGACCGACAGCAAGGGACGAAAAGTCGACTTTTCAAACACCATTATCATCATGACTAGCAACTTAGGAGCGACAGCCCTTCGTGATGACAAGACGGTTGGCTTTGGAGCGCAGGCACAAGCTCACTCTCACCAAGCGGTGCAATCTCGTATCTTTGAAGAGTTGAAACGTGCTTATCGCCCAGAGTTTCTAAACCGTATCGATGAAAAGGTTGTCTTTCATAGTTTGACGCAAGAGGATATGCAGGAAGTGGTTAAGATTATGATTAAACCGCTGATTGCTCGTCTTGCGGAAAAAGGCATCACGCTAAAAGTACAACCAGCAGCGCTTAGATACCTAGCTGAAAAAGGCTATGACCCAGAGATGGGTGCTCGCCCTCTACGTCGTACCTTGCAGACAGTTGTTGAGGACAAACTGGCTGAGATGCTCCTTGGCGGTGAGCTCGATGACGCTAAAACCCTCAAAATCGGCTGCCGTAAAAATCAGCTGGTCTTTACAGTAGATTAGAAAAAAGTTCCTTGAATCATCAAGGAACTTTTTTAGAGATAAACGACACTGAGTGCGCCAAATCCGACTTCACCTTTGAGGTAGAGGGTTTTGCTGTCCTCTGTGATAGGGGCAGTCTGTGGAAGGTCAACACCGCCAAAGCCTGTTTCGATGTTGCTTTTGACAATCCAGTTTTTAGGAATGTAGAGCACCAGCTTACCAAATCCGACCTCGACATTCACCTCAGCACTGTCGCCTTGGATGATGGCATTGTCAAAATAGACGTTAAGCTTGCCAAATCCGATCTCAGCCTTGGCATAATGAAAATCAGGGTCATTGATGTAGCGACTGCTAGAGCCAAAGGAAGTGGACAGGTGGTGGTCATCTGTGCTTTCTATAAAGGTGTCATCATATCTTTTTTTGTACCAGTGTCTGCGAGAAGAGGGAAAAATCATGGCAAGTCCGATGAAAAAGAGCCAACCAACAAGAATGAGAATAGACAGTGACAAGTGCACCCAGTGGTAGCTTTGATTGCCAATCAAAAAGGCGATGTAGAAAAAGACGAGTCCACTTAGCCAACCTCTATCAAACCAACGGCTGAGCCCAAAGATAACAAACAAGCCCATCCAAATCAGCACCCAGATATTTCCTGAAAAGATACTGTAGAGCCCTTGCAGAACCAGTAAAAGCGCCAATCCAATCAAGAGTAAACCTGACAAAATGCGACGTGATGTGTGTTTCATATTAAAATCCTCCTAAATAACCTAACGGTGTCTTATCGTGTGTCATGCAATTTTTCCTTTAACATGTGGTAGTAGTGTCTGGAGACATGCACCTGTTTTTTGGTGTCGTAGAAACGCACAGTGCTTGTCCCAGAAAAAGACTTTTCTAAAGCGTAAATCTCTCGGGTATTGACGATAGTAGACTTTGAGATTCGGCAAAAATAGTGCGGCAGCTGCTCTTCAAGCTCGTAGAGCTTGAGCTTGACCTCGTAGGCTTCCTCTCTAGCGTGCGCATAGATTTTGCTGCCGTCAGTCTCAAAGAAAAGAATACTCTCAATTTTCACGTAAAATTCATTATTTCCCCGATAAAAGAGAATGGGTGGGGCGACTGCTTTTTCTAATGAGCGCTTGATACTCTCGATTTCAGGTGTCAACTGACTGGTGCGAATCACTACCTCCACATCCTCTAGATAATCATCTAGCTCGATTGTGATTTTCATTATCAACCTCCTTGACCTCTTCATTATATCAGCTCCTAGCGCATAAACAAGGGCTTTTTACTAAGTGGTTGTTTTTGGCTATCAAGTGGTAGCAAGGCTCATATGACAGGATATAAAAAGAAGATGGAAAAACTTTGTTATTCTAATCTTTTTCTCTTGACTATTTCTGACCAAGTGTTAAAATAGAATCATGAATTAGCACTCACCTACAAAGAGTGCTAAAATAGCATGTTTGGAGGTAATATTATGTTGAAACCATTAGGAGACCGTGTGGTTCTTAGTGTAACAGAAGAAAAAGAACAAAAGATTGGTGGCTTTGTGATTGCTGGCGCAAGCGATGACAAGACCAAAACAGCCACAGTAGTCGCTGTTGGCGAAGGCACACGCACTTTAAACGGTGACTTGATTGCCCCTAGCCTAAAAGCTGGAGACACTGTGGTATTTGAGCCTTACTCAAGTGTAGAAGTCAAAGATGGCGATGACACTTATGCCATTGTCCGTGAATCAGATGTATTAGCGATTTTGAGCTAAAATAAATGAAATGTAATCGAGGTAAATAAAATGGCAAAAGATATTAAATTTTCAGCAGACGCAAGAACAGCTATGGTACGTGGCGTGGACATCCTAGCAGATACCGTTAAGGTAACGCTTGGTCCTAAAGGACGTAATGTCGTCCTTGAAAAATCCTTTGGCTCACCACTTATCACCAATGACGGTGTGACCATCGCTAAGGAAATCGAACTAGAAGACCACTTTGAAAATATGGGAGCTAAGCTCGTTTCTGAAGTGGCTTCAAAAACCAACGACATCGCAGGTGACGGAACAACCACAGCGACTGTCCTTACCCAAGCTATCGTGCGTGAAGGGCTTAAAAATGTGACAGCAGGTGCTAATCCAATCGGTATCCGCCGTGGGATTGAAGCTGCGGTAGCAGCCGCCGTTGAAGAGTTGAAAGCCATCTCTCAGCCAGTATCAGGCAAGGAAGCTATCGCCCAAGTCGCTGCCGTATCTTCTCGCTCTGAAAAAGTTGGTGAGTACATCTCAGAAGCCATGGAAAAAGTTGGCAATGACGGTGTCATCACTATCGAAGAATCTCGTGGTATGGAGACAGAGCTTGATGTTGTTGAAGGGATGCAATTTGACCGTGGTTACCTCTCACAATACATGGTAACAGACAACGAAAAAATGGTGGCAGACCTTGACAATCCTTACATCCTCATCACCGATAAGAAAATCTCAAACATCCAAGATGTGCTTCCATTGTTAGAAGAAATCTTGAAGACCAACCGTCCATTGCTTATCATCGCTGACGATGTTGATGGCGAAGCTCTTCCAACCCTTGTCCTCAACAAAATCCGTGGTACCTTTAACGTTGTAGCTGTCAAAGCACCAGGATTTGGTGACCGTCGTAAGGCTATGCTTGAAGATATCGCTATCCTTACAGGTGGTACAGTTATCACTGAAGATTTGGGACTTGATTTGAAAGACGCGACTATGGCGGTTCTTGGTCAAGCAGCTAAAGTAACCGTTGACAAAGACAGCACTGTTATCGTTGAAGGTGCTGGTCAAGCAGAAGCTATTGCTAACCGTGTCAATATCATCAAATCACAAATTGAAAGCACAACATCAGAATTTGACCGTGAAAAACTGCAAGAACGTTTGGCAAAACTCTCTGGCGGTGTCGCAGTTATCAAGGTCGGTGCAGCCACTGAAACTGAACTCAAAGAAATGAAACTTCGCATTGAAGACGCTCTGAATGCCACACGTGCAGCCGTTGAAGAAGGTATCGTCTCAGGTGGTGGCACTGCTCTTGTCAATGTCATTAGTAAAGTGGCAAGCCTTGAGCTCTCAGGCGATGAAGCGACAGGACGTAACATCGTTCTTCGTGCCCTTGAAGAACCAGTTCGTCAAATTGCTTACAACGCTGGTTATGAAGGCTCTGTTGTCATTGAGCGTTTGAAAAATAGCGAGCTAGGTACAGGCTTCAACGCTGCTAACGGTGAGTGGGTCAACATGGTTGACGCAGGTATCATCGACCCTGTCAAAGTGACACGCTCTGCCCTTCAAAACGCCGCTTCAGTCGCAAGCCTTATCCTAACAACCGAAGCTGTCGTTGCTGACAAACCAGCTCCAGAAGCGCCAGCTGCCCCAGCTATGGACCCTAACATGATGGGCGGTATGATGTAATCAAACCAAAAACTCTTGAGCAATCAAGAGTTTTTTTGGTGGAAAAGAAGTCGATATTTTCTGAAAAGTTGCTTTTCTCTGTGATATAATAAGAGCAAGAATCACTTTGACATTTGCTTTGGGGGAGAGGCTGGTATGAAAAAGGTGTTATCATTTCCTGTAGTTGTTACTAGTATCACGGTGTTACTGACTCTTGGGATATATGCTTGGGGACAACAAAAAGCGCTAAATCCTAATCGGCTGACTGTTGGGACGACTTATATGACGATGAATAATGATTTTTATCAAGTGGTAAATGACGAGATTGTCCGTAAGCTAGAAAGACAAGGCAATCGTGTCTATACACGTGATCCACAGTTAAGTGTCACAAAACAGTGTCAGCAAATCGAGCTGTTTATCAAGCAAAAAGTGGATGCTATTATCATTAACCCCGTTGATAGTCATAGTAAGAAGCTGCTAGGTTATTTGAAAAAGGCAAAGCAAAAAGGGATTAAAATCATCGTTGTTGACACGCAACTGTCTGATAAAAAGCTAGCGGATACAACGATTGTGTCTGACAATTATCAGGCAGGAGTGCTTATTGCTAAACATCTGATGGCGGATCAAAAGAGCGCTCAGATCTTGATTTTAGAGCATAAAACAACGGTATCTGCTAGCAGCCGTGTGCGAGGTTTTGTCGACACTCTAGCGCCCTATGCTAACTATCAGATTGTGGCAAGAAAAGAGACCAAAGGGCAAACAGAAGTAGCCATGCCACAGGTTGAGCGTGTGATTGCAAGTGGGGTGAGCTTTGATACGGTCATGTCGCTAAATGACCGAGCAGCTCTTGGTGCTCTTGCTGCGATTCAGTCGCATAGACTGACCTCTGTTGCCATTTATAGCGTGGACGGCTCACGAGACTTTAAGCAATTGCTCAGTCAAACAAATACCTTGAAAGGGACCGTTGCTCAGTCGCCTATCACCATGGGAAAACGTGCTGCAGCCTCTGTTTACTCCCTTGTAAAGGGAAAGAAAGTAGCCAAAAACATCACCATCAAGGTGTCTTGGTACGACCGCAATAGTCCTGTAGAGATGGGGTGGCAATGATGACCTATGCCAAATCACGTCCGCTGCTGTGGAGAGGCTTTGTTGTGATAACGCTCATCGCTGTTATCTATCATGCTTCCTTGTACCTGCTCTGTACGACCTATATCATCGAGACAGGGGCTAGTCAAGACTTTCTTGATAAGGTTGGTGTCATCCCTACAGCACCTTCGACAGTCTTTTTAGGAAGTATCTTCTCGTTTTTGCTCTTACTTGGTCTCATCCATCTGCGTCAGTCTCTGTTTGAAAAGAGCATTTATGAGGAGTGGCTTTTGTTTCTTGAGATTTGCTTGCTGCTGGTGACTTTTAGCTTTTTGCAGGGGAGTTATAATGGCGTTATTCTTCTGGTTTTATTAGATATTTTCCAGACTTATACGGATTTTTACACGGCTAGGCAGAGGCGTACTGGGTGCTCTTTTTGATACTCAGTTTTGCCATGTTGCTCTTGTCCAATAGCCAGATTTTAGCGATGGTTGTCAAATTACCGACCTTAGAGGTCTATCTGAGTTTTTTACCGACTCGCTACCACATGCTGACGCTATTTATCAAGTCTTTTCTCTATTCATTTAGTGTCATGATTTTTATTGTCAATCTTATCCTAGCTATCATCTACTCCGTGTCCGAAACGCATAAAATCGAGGAAGAGCTACGCATGGCTGAGCAGGCAAATAGAGAGCTGCACAGCTACCTTGCTATCAGTGAGAAAAACGCTAAGGATAAGGAAAGAAAGCGTATCGCAAGAGAGATACACGATACACTAGGACATGCTTTGACAGGGATTTCTGCTGGTATAGATGCCGTGCTTGTTCTGATTGACCTTGACCCAAGTAGAGCCAAAAAGCAGCTGAAAAATATCTCAGAAGTGGTTCGAGAAGGTATAAAAGACGTGAGGCGTTCCATTGAAAAGCTAAGACCAGGTGCGCTTGAAGGGCAGTCTTTACAAGTGGCACTAGAGAAGATTATTCGTGATTATGAGGTGTTATCAGACTTAGAGATTACGCTGGATTATCAGTGGGGTGCTGTTGATTTAGAGGTGACTAAGGAAGACATCATCTTTCGAGTTATCCAAGAATCCCTCACCAATAGTCTTCGTCATGGACATGCCCATCATGTGACTATCCAGATGACTAGTGATGAGCATTATCACTTGATTATCCAAGATGATGGTGTCGGGTTTGAGACACTGCAGTTTGGTTATGGTCTGACGCAGATGCGTGAGCGTCTAGCGATTATCGGAGCTGGCGTTACTTTTTCTAACGACAAGGGCTTTAAAACGATTGTGGATATTCCAAAGCAAAAAGGAGAGCAACTATGATTAAGGTATTGATTGCTGATGACCAAGAGCTTATCAGAGAGTCGCTTGGCATTATTTTGTCCTCGTTTGAGGACATAGAGGTTGTGGCGAGCGCTTCAGACGGTGAGGAGGTCTTAGACAAGTTAAAAACCAGTCGTCCAGATGTGATTTTGATGGATGTCAGAATGCCTGTTCTTGACGGAGTCTTGTGTACTAAGCGTGTCAAGGAGCGCTACAGTGACATCAAGATTATCATCCTAACGACATTTGATGATGACGAGTTTATCTTTAGTGCCCTCAAGTACGGAGCGTCAGGGTATTTGCTAAAGGGCGTCTCAACAGAGGAATTGCACAAGGCTATCCACACTGTCTATAGTGGAGGTGCCATGATCAATCCTGATATTGCTAGTAAAGTGGTCACAATTTTTTCACAGATGGCGCAGTCAAACTTTACCGTTCAGGTTGACTCTAAGCAGGTTGAGAGTTTATCTGATGTGGAGTGGCAGATTGTCAAGGATGTCGCCTACGGCAAATCCAATAAAGAAATCGCAGCGGATTTGTTTTTATCCGAAGGCACAGTGCGCAATTACTTGTCTGCTATTTTAGCTAAGCTAGAGCTGCGTGACCGCACGCAGTTGGCTATTTGGGCGACTCAAGCAGGCGTGACCTCTTATCAAGTGGAGCATGGCGATGACTAGACGGCATTTGTATCTTTTTGTAGCGAGTGTGGTGCTAGTAGTCTTGTCTGTGCTTGGCTACTGGTGGTATCAAGGGCAGACGATAGTGATCACGCTTGGGACCTATGCTGACAGTAGCTGGGGTGTGCCTTCTTCTAGTAGCAAAGTGATTGATGAGGCGATTGCTCGCTTTGAGAAGAAACATCCTAAAGTCAAGGTCATCTATGAAACGGGTATCCGAAAGAAGGATTATGCCGACTGGTTAGCACAGAAAATCGTAAGTGGCAAGGAGCCAGATGTGTTTGTCGTGCCTGATGATGACTTTAGCCGCTTAGCTTCGATAGGTGCTCTGAAAAAACTCTCCAGTCTTTCCATCGGAGATAAGAAAGCTCTCAGCCGTTTTTACCCTTCTGCCTTAGCAGCAGGACGCTATGCTAAGGAGCAATATGCGCTTCCTTTTGAAAGCAATCCTACCATGCTTTGTGTCAATACAGACATTCTTGCCCAAAAAGGAATTGCTATTTCTCAAAAAGGCTGGGATTTGACGACTTTTCTCTCTATTTGTAAGCAATTAACCCCAACAGATAGCTCTTTACAACTCTATTCCTTGACAGGATATGATTGGCAGACGGCTTTGGCAGCTTATGGTGGTCAGATTGTGACTGCGGATGGAGACGTCACCATCAATACTCCCCAGATGAAAAAAGCGCTTAACTATATTCACCAGCTTTCAGACATTGAGACAAGAGAAGCAACTGATAATGACTTTGACCAAGGTGAGGTTGCCTTTAAGCCGATGACGCTTGCGCAATACCGCACCTACAAGCCTTATCCCTATCGTAGTGCCAAGTACACCACTTTTTCTTGGACGTGTTTGCCTCTTCCTGCGGCGTCTTCAGATGTCAAGGCGAGCCAGTTATCGGTCTCTTTACTAGCTATCGGTGCCAAGACAAGGCATGCTAGACTGGCTAGTCAGTTACTAAGCGAGTTTACCTCAGATGAGACCCAGCAGTCCCTTGTCAAGTATTCTCAAGGCGCCTCTGTTATCAAGAAAGTCATGGTCAGTAAAGAGACGCAGCAATTATTTCAAAGTGACCATCTAGGAGCCAATGTGGTCACCTCAAGCACGCTTGATTATATCCTCAAGCATTCACAGGCGCAGCCAATGGTCAAGGATTATCAAAATATCCTTGCCAAGTCTGACTATCTCATCACCAAGGCGCTCAAGCAACAAACCGTTGATAACGACTTAATCACCATTGAAAAAGAAATAACTGATAATCCATCCTAGAAGCATTTGCTTTTAGGATTTTTTAAGTTATGACATTTGTCATCTGGTGAAAATGACAATCCTCCATAGCGAAAACGGTTTCTCTTTTGTACAATAAAGTTACTAAAGGAGGAAGGCTATGAGGTATCTATTATTAGTGAGTCATGGTGAGTTTGCAGCAGGTCTCAAGACCTCCATCGCCATGTTTGCGCAGGATAAGATAGGTGACGTGATTGCAAATGGGCTAAGAGATGGGATGAGTACCGACGAGTTTGAACATCACTTTAGACAGTCTCTATCTCATCTAAAAGAAGAGGATCGTGTGATTGTCCTTGCAGACATCATCGGAGGCAGTCCTTTGACTGCAGCTTGCAAGGTGCTAGATGAATTGGGCTACTTGGAGGATGCGATTGTTTTAGGGGGAATGAATCTTCCGATGGCAATAAACGCAGTCGTTATGAAGGATATGCTTGATGGGCAAGAATTTGTCAAGACCGTCCTAGGCGAAGCAGGTGCCGCATTGAGAGAGCTTGATGTCGTCTCTAGTGAAGACGAGCTTGATGACGATATTTGATAAGTGTCAAAAGAAAAAGGAGAACAAAGATGAGTGTTTCATTTGTAAGAATTGATGACCGTATGATTCACGGACAAACCGTTACCCGTTGGGCAAAAGAGTATCCTTGTGATGGCTTAATTGCCGTTAATGATGCTGCTGCTAAAAACAAGGTGTTAATCCAAGCTTATAAAGGAGCTTCTGATAAAAAGACCTTTGTTTGGACAAAAGAAGCCTTTGCTCAAAAGTCACAAAAAGTTTTAGACTCTGATAGCCGCTACTTCCTCATCACTAAAAATCCTATTGACATGAAAGAGATTTTGGTAGATCAGGGCTTTGTTCCAGACGATGTTAAGGAAATTATCGTAGGACCTGCAAACGACAGACCAGGTGCTATTAAACTAGGCAATAACCAGTCTATTACTCAAGAAGAAGCAGCTGCCCTTCAAGCGATTGAAGAAGCAGGCTATAAGGTGAAATTCCAGTTATTACCAGATGTTTCCATCGGCTATTGGTCAGACTTCAAGAGTAAATTTGGTTATTAAATAGGTAAAAGGACAAAGCGTTTAGAGAGGAGCTTAAAATGACAATATCTTGGTTACAAGCTGCTTTATTAGGATTATTTGCAAGTTTAGCTTCCATGCCTGGTATGGGTGGCTCTAGTATCGGAAATTATACCTTAGGGCGTCCTTTGGTTGGTGGATTGGTGTGTGGGCTTATCTTAGGAGATATTAAGCTAGGTATCATCTGCGGGGTGGCTATGCAGCTGGTCTATATCGCCCTTGTCACACCAGGCGGTACCGTATCTGCTGATGTGCGTGCGGTCTCTTATATCGGTATTCCACTTGCTATGGTAGCCATTCAATCACAAGGGATTTCCGTAAACTCATCAGAAGCCTCAGACCTTGCAAAATCAATGGGGACATTGGTTGGAACGATAGGGACTGTTCTCTTCTACGGAACGGCTACTATGAACCTTGTCTGGCAACACATCGGTTGGAAGGCAGTTGAGGAAGGAAAGTTCAAAAAATTATATGCTGTTGACTGGGGTTATCCTTGGATTTCACATTTTCTCTTCTCTTTCCTACCAACATTGATTATGTGTAAATGGGGAGCATCAGCGGTTACGAGTTTGCAACACGCCCTTCCAATGGATGGCATTCCTATGAAAACATTGTTTACTGTAGGGGCACTCTTGCCATGTGTAGGGATTGCGATTCTCCTAAAACAGTTGGTTGAAAAGTGGACAGACTTCGTTCCTTTCTTTGTCGGCTTTACCTTGGCTGCTTCTTTGGGGCTTAACTTGGTATCTTGTGCTGTCATTTCCTTGATTTTTGCGCTTATCTTCTTTGAGATTGATATGGTCAAGATAAAAAAAGAAAATGTCAGTGATGACAGCTTTGCATTTGAAGATGATGAGGAGGATATCTAAGATGGCAGAAAGAAAAAGACTCACGAAAAAAACACTAACCAAGTCATTTCATCACTGGTACTATGGTCACTTGACCTGTTTCTCACAAGAACACATGCAAACTTTTGGCTATCTGACTTCTATGCTACCTATCGTTGAGGAGTTGTACACGGATAAAGAAGAGCAGAAAAAAGCCATGCAGACCTATACTGCTTTCTTTAATACAGAGCCTCAATTAGGAACACTTGTTGTAGGGATTACAGCAGGTCTTGAGGAAGCTAGAGCAAATGGTGATGGTGTTGATGATGAAACCATCAATGGGATGCGTGCAGGGCTTATGGGTCCTATTGCAGGTATCGGTGACTCCCTTGTTGTAGGGACACTCATTCCTGTTTTACTTGGGATTGCCCTAGGTCTGTCAACAGGTGGCTCACCCGTAGGTGCGATTTTCTACATCATCGTCTGGAACTTACTTGCTTACTTTGGAATGCGGTTTGCTTATTTCAAAGGTTATGAGCTAGGGGATAAGGCAGTTGAATTTCTAGTAGGTCCAAAAGGTCAAGCTATCAGAAGAGCTATCGGAATCGTTGGGGGAATGGTTATTGGTGGTGTTGCTGCCACATGGGTATCTGTAAAGACCTCATTTCAATTAAAAAATTCTTCTGGAAAAGCCTTCCTAGTTCTCCAAGACCAGCTAGATGCTGTTTACCCAGGGCTTTTAACCGCTTTGTTTATCGTATTTTGCTGGTGGTTGATGGCTAAGAAAAATATCTCACCAAACAAAGTCATGTTACTGTTAGTGGTTATTGCCTTTGTTGGGGTATTGCTAGGATTCTTCAATCCAGGACTTAAATACTAAAGGAGTTATCATGACTGAAAAAGAGTTACTATCAGGTTATCAAAATGAAATCACTTATCAAAAACACATGATTGACAATCTCAAGCGTTGGTTTAGCTTACTTTTCGTTGTAGCTAGTCTAGGCGTGGTAGCTCTGTATTTCTCAAAAGCCTCTCTAGTCTTACGCTTTAGCGGCATAGGTCTAGTTGCTGTGGGGTGTCTAGGGATGCTGCTTTTTGGCTATGGTATCTATAAAGGGCAACAAAATGTCAATCGTGTCATTGACGATTTACAACTAAAGCTAGCTGCCCTACATCACAAACACTAGGAGGTGACTTCTAGTGTTTTATCCTTTAAAAATCTATTGACAAGTTTCTTAAATAAAGGTATAGTAATATTAACTATTAGACATTTTACACCGTGAGGTGAGGAGGACGACATGCCAAGAGTAGCAGTGATTGTAAAGAGCGAGGGATATTACTTTAGTTTCTAGATAGACGTTTGTAGCTATGAGGTACAGACGTTGTGAGTTTGTATCTATGAAGCTAAAGCCTTTTGTGATGATTAGCCGATTAGATAATAATTTTCTAACTGGCTGTCACTTCTATGTAAACATAGGCATTAACCAGCTAGTTTATCTACCTAGCTGGTTTTTTGATAGCATTTTAGAAAGGGAGAAATGATGAAACGTTTCCTAAAGGGATTGTTAGCGCTTAGTGCTGCTGTGTTAGTGCTTAGTGCCTGTTCGAGCACGTCAGAGAGTGAAAAAACAGCTGACAAGGACGCCAAGCACATAGGTATCTTGCAGTATGTGGAGCACCCGTCTTTGACGGCTTCTAGAAAGGGTTTTATTGATGAGCTGAAAAAAGAGGGCTATGTGAATGGTAAAAATATCGTGATTGACTATAAAAACGCCCAAGGTGATCAGTCTAATCTTCAGTCTATCTCTGAAAAGCTGATTCGAAAAAATGATCTTGTGCTAGGGATTGCCACAACGGCTGCGCAGTCGCTGGCTAGTCTGTCAACGGATGTGCCGATTCTCTTTACCGATGTGACGGATCCTGTGTCAGCGAGTCTTGTCAAAAGCATGAAGCACCCAGGTGGTATCGCTACAGGAACCAGCGATATGGCGCCGATTGCCAAGCAAGTAGAATTGCTCAAAGAGGTGCTGCCAAATGTCAAAAAGGTCGGTATCATGTACACCACGAGCGAGCGCAACTCCGAGGTGCAGGTCAATCAAGCCAAAAAGCTTTTTAAAAAAGCAGGTATCGAAACAGTGGTCAAGGGTATCTCATCCACCAATGACGTGCAAGACACGGCAAAGAGCCTCATGTCTAAGAGCGACGCACTCTTTATCCCAACGGATAATACCATTGTCAGCTCCATCAATCTCGTGACAGAGTTGTCTAAGGAGATGAAGGTGCCTGTCATCGGAGGCTCTGCGGACGTGGTGGCGCAAGGTGTTTTGTTCACCTACGGGGCGGACTATGAGAGTCTTGGACGTCAGACCGCCAAGATGGCGATTCAGATTTTAAAAGGGAAAAAGCCATCAGAGATACCGGCTGAGTACCCTAAATCCGTCAAGGCTGTGGTCAACAAGAAAATAGCAAAACTCTTGGGCATTGATGTGAGTCAAATTACAGAATAAAGGTAGAGGATGTTTATGTTAGATATTGTATTATCAGGGATTTCGCAAGGGCTGTTGTGGTCCATTATGGCAATCGGGGTGTTCATCACCTTTCGTATTTTAGATATTGCAGACTTGTCTGCTGAAGGGACTTTTCCGATGGGAGCTGCGGTTTGTGCACTGTGTATCATGCACGACATCAATCCTATCTTAGCGACTTTCTGTGGCATGCTTGGTGGGATGTTGGCTGGTTTTGTCTCAGGTATCATGCACACCAAGATGAAAATTCCAGCCCTTCTGACAGGGATTATCACACTGACAGGTCTTTACTCGGTCAATCTCCTCATCTTAGGCAGCTCAAATGTCTATCTGTCGACACATGAGACGATTGTGACCATGGTTGCAAAGCTTGGCTTGGATAGAACCAGCTCGGTCTTGCTGATTGGTAGTGTCTTTGTCGTTTTGGTGATTTTGATTTTATACCTTTTCTTAAATACCCAGTTGGGACTTGCCCTTCGTGCGACTGGAGACAATGTCGCTATGGGACAGGCTAACGGTATCAAAGTCGATCGTATGAAGATTTTAGGCTACATGATTGGAAATGGGCTCATCGCACTCTCTGGAGCGCTCTTAGCGCAAAACAACGGCTATGCTGACCTCAACATGGGGGTTGGTACTATCGTTATCGGCTTAGCCTCAATCATCCTCGCTGAGGTCATTATCAAGCACTTGCCGCTTGGTAAACGCTTGTGGTCATTGGTGCTTGGCTCTGTCATCTACCGCTTGATTATCGTCTTTATCCTAACGACTGACATCGAAGCACAGATGATTAAGCTGGTATCAGCGATACTTCTAGCGGTTATTCTCTACATCCCAGAGCTGCGCAACAAATTGGGCGTGCGCCCCTCAAAAACATTAACGAAAGAAGGTGACTAGTTATGGCTTTACTGGAACTTGCTGGTATTCACAAGACCTTTGAAAAAGGCACTGTCAATGAAAATCATGTCCTTCGTGGACTTGATTTGACCATCAATGAAGGCGACTTTATCTCCGTTATCGGAGGAAATGGCGCTGGAAAATCAACGCTTTTAAACAGTATCGCAGGACTTGTCACCATTGATGAGGGCGATATTAGACTCGAGGGCAAGTCTATCCGAAAAGACTCTGTTGAAAAGCGTGCCAAAGCGATTAGCCGTGTTTTCCAAGACCCTCGTATGGGAACAGCGACCAATCTCACCATCGAAGAAAACATGGCGATTGCCTATCGTCGTGGGAAAAAGCGCAGCTTCTTTAAAAATGCTGTCACAGATAAGGAGCGTGAGCTCTTTAAGAGCGTGCTGAGTGAGCTTGGCTTGGGCTTAGAAAACCGCCTCAAAACCGACGCTGCCTTTCTCTCAGGAGGGCAACGTCAAGCCTTGACGCTGTCTATGGCGACCCTTGTCCGACCAAAAGTTCTCCTCTTAGATGAGCACACTGCTGCCCTAGACCCTAAGACCAGCGAGATGGTTATGCAGTTGACCAATAAAATCGTCAAAGAGCAAAAACTCACCAGTCTCATGATTACCCACAATATGGAGCATGCTATCACCTATGGTAACCGCCTGGTCATGCTCTATCACGGTAAAATCGTTGTGGACATCTCTGGTGAGGAGAAAAAGAACCTAACCGTTGCGCAGTTGATGGAACTCTTCCACAAAAATAGCGGACAAGAGCTAACAGACGACGCTCTTGTGCTCGGTTAAAGTTGAGCTTAGCTCAACTTTTTTTGTGTGGTGAAGAAAACAGAGAGGAAAGCCAATCCTGTAAACAAGAGCCAAGTCAGTTTTTCTGAAAAAGGTGTGATGAAGCTAAAGATGACAACACCTAGTGGAGCTGATAAGGTAAAGAGTAAGGTCAGAAAACTGCTCACACGAGCGAGGACTTGGCTGGGCAATTGGCTTAACAGCAGTGCATTGAGCTTGGGGTTGACCTTTCCAGATAAAAAGCAAGTTATAAAGAGAAACAATAAACTAAAAATGGCTGGCAGAGAAAAGAGTTGACTAAGCCCTGTCAGAAGCAGCATAACTCCCGCAAGGCTGACTAAAGTTTTAAGTGAGCGTTTAGCAAAATAATCTCGTGTTGACAGACTTCCTACTAAAAGCCCACCAATCATAGCGACCTCAACCATCAAAACGCCTTGACTGTAGCTAAGCCCTAACAAGGGTTTCTTGAGTAAGATGATATTGTAAATAGACGTCATAGCGCAAGCGAGCATATTGATTAGCATAATGCTAAGCAGTAGCGGGATAAAATGGACGCTTTCCTGCTCTTGAAAAATCGTTTTGACTTGTAAAAACAAGTCTTTTCCCTGCTTTGATGAAGAGCTTATCTCTTCTTTTAGCGCAGTGTGCTGGTAGGTTAAGTCCTGCCTTATAGGAAATAGCACTAGTGACGCTAGGATAAAGGACAGAGCGTTGATAAAGGCGATAAAAGCAAACTGTTGATTGGCAATCGTTAGTAACCAAATGCCTAGTGTCTGACCTAAAAGGTTACAGACATAGATGGCAAACTGACTGCTAGCATAGGCACTAACCAAGTCCTCTTTAGCGACTTGTTTCTGCAAAATCGGCAAGCGTAAGCCATTGGCATAGTCACTCAAGCAATCGCTGATGATATTGACCAAGCAAACAATGGCAAAGACCAAAAGACTTGGTTTGTTAATGATAAAACCAACAAGTGTGAAAAGACTAGCTTGGACAAAGCCACATGTTATCAGCCAGCGCCCTTTTTGCTTGGTTTTGTCAGCTCTTATCCCAACCAAAAGGCTAAATAAAGTGGGTATCATCATGGTGATATTGGCGATACTGACGATGATTTGCGACTTAAAGCAAGTAGCAGCATAAACGACAAAAACGATATTGTAGAGAGAAGCTCCGAGGTTATCTAAGATACGTGACAATAGCAAATGACGGTAGACCTTATTTTTGATGATGAGATGCATGGCAAGCTCTCCTTATATTATATTTAGTGCAGTTAGCTACTGCCAAAGCCCAAGTGTTATACTTG
>OBLI01001665.1_pt1 | contig 20957 bp, 12 predicted proteins | sample 1519701 | NCBI WGS metagenome assembly OBLI01 (sample SAMEA3663005, study PRJEB22513) | pig gut metagenome | biome: pig gut; feature: pig-associated habitat; material: faeces | place: France | collected 2012
CGGGGCGCTGTTTTTTTGGCGTTTTTGGTAAAAATCTATTTTTGCTGACAACGAACATTCTTTTCGGTATATTCACAGGGTTAATTAATTTTTATTACATTTGTAGCTATGCAAAAGACACAACATGATAAGCCTGTACTCTCTGCACTAGTGTTAATTAATGGTTATGCGGTGTGGATGGAAGCTCTCTACAAACAAAACGCTATACACATTTTTCCTTGTCCAGTTCACACGTGAAAAAGGTAGAAAGATTCTGAAGCATCGGTTTGATGTACTCAGCGTAATGGGCAGTGGTGCATGGAAGTGGTCTCAGACGCATCTGCTTGACTCGTAGCAATCACAACTACATTGGTGAGAGTAATTGCATTCGTTAGCTCACAAAATCACTCAAAAACGAAATTTGGGCGTGTGGAAGGGGGTGGGAGTGTGGCTATTAGAAAATCGCACTGGTGTCAAAAGTGTTGCTTATGTTACCAATAGCACAAGGCGAGGGACGTGACGGCAATTTTTCTGGCAGATGTAGGCTTTTTGTGATAAAATATTGACGATATTATAATGGGTGAAGTGTACCCTTTTTTAGGAGTTTAGTATGTGGTGCATGCATTGTCATATTGAGACAAACGAAAAAGAATGTCCAGTATGTAATAATACAACAATTGAAGAGATACCGACTGATGTACAGTGGTGTCCTGAGTGCAGGGTGCCAGTACAACAGGAGGTAACCCAAGTTGATTTTGGTATCTGTCCGATTTGCCATGGCAAAATGAAGCATATGGCAGCTGATTTGCGTCCTGTTTTTCCTGAGGAGCGTTTATTAGTGGCACTTTTGTTAGATAAAGGGCCATTCGCTTGGATTGAAAATTCCGTGTGGGCATCAGATAGTCGTTACTATGTTGATGGCAAATCCATTAATATTCCTAGCAAGGTATTTAAGGATGCAGATACAGATATTTTGGCAAAAAAACTAGAAGAGTACAAGGATTGTGCTAGCTACGAATATTTTAATGTTTACATTGAGCGTTTTTTAGAAGCCAATAAAAGGCGATTGGATTACATTAAGGACGAAGCTTTCTCCTTTGTTAGAAACACAGCTGCTAAATTTGCAGAGGAACAGATTGTTATCTCCTTCTCAGGCGGTAAGGATTCTACTGCCACAGCAGATGTTGTTGTTAAAGCTTTGAGCAATCCAAGCTTAGTTCATATTTTTGGGGATACAACCTTAGAGTTCCCTTTAACTACGCAATATGCGGAACGTTACCGAGATAACCATCCTCAGGCTATTTTTCAAGTGGCAAAAAATAGGGAGCAAAATTTCTATGAGGTTTGTTCTGATATTGGACCGCCAGCACGTATGATGCGGTGGTGTTGCTCCATGTTCAAAACTGGGCCAATTACAAGAGTTTTAAACAATCTGTATAGAAATCAACAAATCTTGACCTTCTATGGTATTCGTAAAGCTGAATCCATCAGCAGAAGCAAATACAATAGGGTGGAGGATGATGCTGAATCTGTAAAAATTCAAAAACAGACAGTTGCTTCACCAATATTCTTCTGGAAAGATATTGATGTGTGGCTATATTTGTTGGCCGAAGAAGTGGATTTTAACGATGCCTATAGATTAGGTTATGACCGTGTTGGTTGTTGGTGTTGCCCAAATAACAACCCAAGAGCTCAATTCTTGTCTAGAATTTATATGCCGGAGCAATCAAAAAAATGGCGTGAGTTCTTGGTAGAATTTGCGAAGAAGATTGGTAAGCCTGACCCCGAGGTCTACGTGGATACTGGAAAATGGAAGGCTAGACAGGGTGGCAACGGCCTTGCAGCTGCTAACGATGTAAAAATAAAATTTACTAATTGTACTGCTGAGGAGCATGCCAAAATTTACAAGCTGGTGCGCCCCTTTGATGATGAGTTAGTCAACATGTTTACGCCTTTTGGCAGAGTAGCACCAGAGCTTGGGCAAAAACTGTTGCATGAGGTTTTGGTGGTGGATGTTAGGACTAATGTGCCTATTTTATCCATCCAGCCCTTTGGCCAAAGTGATTTTGAATATGCTGTAAAAGTAAAGACCATGAATGTTGCTTCTCACGATGATTTGCAGCGTATGGTTAGTTATCAAATTAAAAAATTCAACGCTTGCCGCAAGTGTTTAAAATGCGAATCTCTGTGTAGAGCAGGAGCGATTTCAATCATTGGGGATGAATACTATATCAACCCAGATAAATGTGTTCACTGCAAGATGTGTGTAACTCCAAAATATCTAGAAGGTGGATGCATGATGGAGAAGTACTTGCGGACGTTAAGTGGTAGACAGGAGTAATATAAATGTCAATGAAGTTCCGTGCCCATGAAACATTTTTTATTAGAAAAGGTTGGCTTAGCAAGGGCATGAAAAATGTCTCAAAGAAACCTAATGTTTTCGTGGATAAAAAAGTGAATCCGATGGATGTATTGGGCATCGGAGCTAATATGGTTAAATCGCTACGCTATTGGTTGCAGGTTACGGGCTTAACAGAAGAGTCTAAAGGCAAGAGTAGAGAGCAGTGTTTAACTGATTTGGGAGCCTGCATTTATGAGCATGATAGATACCTTGAGGAATTGGGAACCCTATATTTAGTACAATACAAATTAGCTACCAATCCCGAAAATGCTACTGCGTGGTACTACTTTTTTAATGAATTCCAGATGACTGAATTCACAAAAGAGGATTTTGTATTGCAGTTACAAAAATACATCAAAAGTGAAACTAACAGTGATAGCGAAGAAGCTAAAAGCCATGCTGTAAGGTCGTTAGAGGATGATTTTGCTTGTATTATCAATACGTACTTGCCAAGGTATAAATCTAACCCGGGGCGTGTAAGTGCGGAGAACAATATCGATTGTCCATTGGGTGAATTAGGCTTGGTGGATTTAGTTACTAAAAAAACCTATAGAAAGGCCATGCCAAATACCAAAACTATCGATCCTTGGGTAGCACTTGCTATTTTGTCAGACCAAAATGCTGGTCAAAAAGAGGTAGCGTTGAACAGCCTTTTAGTTGCTCAATATAGCTTAGGTCGAGTATTTAATCTTGATGCTTTAGGTCTACTGGAAGTTTTAAGGCAAGTTGAAAAGTTAGGGGAAATAAAGGTAATCAGAACCGCCGGTTTGGATGTGGTTCAGTTTATCAATCAGCGCACCTTTATGGAATGCGTGGAACGTTATTATCAGAATATCAATGAGCAGTTTGGGAGTGAATCTTGATGGAGAAAATGCTGGAAGTTGCTTCAGGTTTCCAATATGCGGTTAATATTGGATTTGACCTGAACAATGAAGAAAAACTTAAAAATTTCATACCTACCCAATCTGCTCTTAAATTACTAGAAGAGATTTTGCTAAGTACCTATCCCAATGCGACGGATAGGGCGAGAGTGTTAATTGGAGCATATGGCAAGGGTAAATCACATATTGTGTTGACAATCTTGGCCATGCTGATGAAAAAGGATATCTCCCTTTTTGTTAAGCTTTTGCCTAGATTGAAGAAGAATGAAAAGCTATTTCAAGCAGTAGTAAACTATTACGAGAGTGGTAACAAGCTCTTACCGGTTGTCATTACTGGCAGCAATACCAGCATTCCGCAGGCATTTTTGTTGGCTTTGCAACGTACTTTAGCTATCAACAATATGTTGGATGTGATGCCGGAGACAAATTATCAAGCAGCTTGCCAAGTTATTAAGAGATGGGAAAAAGAGTATCCCGAAACCTATAAGGCATTTCAGACTAAAATTGATGTGCCTGTGGCCCAATTCATTAATGAGTTGGAGGATTTCAGTATTACTGCCTACGAAAAATTTGAAAAGGTGTATCCATCTCTTACTGCAGGTAGTGAATTCAATCCGTTTTTGGGATTTGATGTAATTGACCTTTATGAAGCTGCTGTAAAAGGCATTAAGAGTCGCGGGTATACTGGCATTTATGTGGTTTATGACGAGTTTAGCAAATTCTTAGAGGCCAATATTTCGGCTGCGTCTGTTAGCGATACTAAAATGTTGCAAGATTTTGCCGAGAAATGCAACCGCAGTGGTGAGCAGCAGCTGCATTTAATGCTTATTTCTCACAAGGAAATTGCTAATTATATTGATAGATTACCAAAGCAAAAAGTGGATGGATGGAGAGGTGTGTCTGAAAGATTCACTCACATCCATTTAAACAACAATTTCACTCAAACCTATGAAATTATCGCCGCTGTTATCAATAAGGATGCAGATAAGTGGCATGCATTTTGTGCTAAGAATAAGGGTTATTTTGACAATGTAACTGAGTTATATGAGCATCATAATATTTTTTCAGACATGGATAAAAACGAGATAGCAAAGACCATTCATGCTTGCTATCCTCTGCATCCAGTGTCTACTTTTGTGCTGCCTAGATTATCTGAACGAGTTGCCCAAAATGAGAGAACCTTGTTTACGTTTTTGTCTGCAAAAGGGATTAGTACTTTGGGAACGTATCTTGACGAAGTGGACCAAGATAAATTCCATTTGATTGCACCTGATTATATTTATGACTATTTTGAGCCGCTTTTCAAAAAAGAGGTTTATTCTGGTGATTTGCATGCAAAATATGTGCTTACTACGGCAATTTTAGATAATCTTGATGCTGCATCACTAGAAAGCAAAATCGTAAAAACTATTTCTTTGATTTACATTTTGGAACAGTTTGAGAAGCTGCAGCCAAATAAAGCAGAAATCCTTAATATTTATAAAAATGAATATGGTGAAGATGCTGTGAGCCATGCTTTGGATAATTTGATAGAAAAAGAGCTTGTAATCTATCAAAAACAAAGCAATGGCTTTTTGCGCTTAAAACGCAGTTCTGGTATCAATGTTCAAGAGAAAATAAGTGATTATGTTACTTTGAATGCAGGGCGTGTAGCAACAAAAGATATTCTCAATCAATCAAATTTTGATAATTATGTTTATCCATCTCGCTACAATGATGAAAAAGAGATAACTCGCTTTTTCTCATTTGTTTTTATCGAAGCTAGTGAGGTTAGAGACAACACCAACTGGGCTGTAAAGAGCGAGAGAATTGATGCCGATGGCGTCATTTATGGTATTATTCCACAGGATAATGTTCCTATTGATGATTTGCAGGAAATGCTTTTGCAATCCAGTCAAAATGTGAATAATTGCGTTTTTATATTACCCAAAAAGTACCAAGAAATAAAGAGTATTGCTGAGCAATTTTATGCAGTAACTAAACTCAAGGACGCAGCAGAGGGAGAGCCTTTATTGTTCGATGAGTATGAAGTTATTTATGAGGATTTACGGGATGTTATTTTGGATTTTATCAACACCTATACCCATCCAGAAAATTACAAGTCCATATATATCCATAACGGCAAGATTGAGCATGTGACTAGAAAAGCAGCACTCACGGGCTTACTTTCGGATATTTGTTACAGAATATTCCCCAATACACCGGTAATAAACAATGAATCTATTAATAAAAATAACATTACTACCGTTGCCAAAAACAGTAGGGATAAAGTCATAACTGCGCTTTTACGCAATGATATTGAGGAAAATTTAGGCTTGTCTGGTAGCGGCCAAGAAGTTTCCATTATGCGCAGTACGTTACTGAATACCGATATCTTGGGAGAGGGCTTTATGGGGACTGCAAGCCTTAATTTGGAGCCTGCTAAGTATCCTTATGTGGCAGCTGTTTTAAAACTAATCAAGGATGCCATTTTTGAAGCTCGCGATACTGGGTTTATGCCTTTCAAAGAGATTTATCATAGACTAACAGCGCCGGAATACAAAATTGGCCTGAGAAAAGGTATTATTCCTATTTTCGTTGCGGTAGTTTTCCATGAATTTAAGCAGCAAATTGTTATTCAGGACCGCTATCGTCAAGTTCCTTTAAACGCTGACACTATGCAGCAAATGATTGCTGCTCCCGAAAATTATCAAATTTCCTACTTGGATTGGGACATTGATAAAGCTACTTTCGTTGAAAAACTAGCAGATGTATTCAGTGATTATGTAATTGATGCTGAGAAGTCAGTTAATGCTTATGGTTATGTAACTTTTGCCATGAAACGCTGGTATTTGTCCTTGCCTAAGTATACCAAGGAGTCTAAGAAAACCATTGATGGCCAGAGAATAGATGCGAAGCAAACAGCAATGCTCAAGTTACTGAAGCAGGAGATGGGAAGCCAAGAGTTGTTATTTGAAAAGCTACCAAAGGCGTTTGGTAATACTGAATTTAAAGTTGAACAATGGCAGGAAATTGCTAACTATAAGAAAAACATTGATGCATATCTGAAGTTATTGCATTTAGCACTGATTAAGGAAGTTAAAAAGCTTTTTGTTCTGCCTGCTAATGAGCCCAGAATAAAGGCTATGTCCTTAGCATCTGTGATTAAGGACTGGTGCGAGAGCCTTGATCAAAAAGTTTTTGAGCAGCTATTTACTGATGGGACTGATAAATGCTTGGCCTTGTTCAAAACAATTTCTAATGACGACCAAGCGACCATTGTGAGGGCCGCAAAGATGGCAACAGGCCTTAGAACTGAGGACTGGGATGATAATACCTATAAGGTGTTTATGGATGGCCTAAAGCGGTATAAAAAGACAGCAGAGGCATTTGTAAGCAAGCCTGATGTGGTCAACGAAAAAGAATCTGTGACTAGCAATTATGAGTTATCCTATATCGATGATGCAGGAGTAACAGTTACCAAGAGATTTGAAAAAGTTGATTTTAGCAAGAGAGCTATGCTCTTAATGAATAACATAACAGCTGATTTAGATGCCATGGGACATGCTATTTCTGAGCAAGAAAAACGACAAGTCCTCATGGAGATTTTAAAGAAGCTGTGCTAAGGAAGTGAAAAGATGGCTTATTTTGATAATGCAGCCACAACATTCCCGAAACCTAATATTGTATATGACTTTATGTGCGATTTTTATAAAAATAGTGGTGCAAATGCTGGCAGGGGCCATTATGGAATGGCCCAAAGCGCTGCTGCTTTGATAAAGGATACAAGGGAACGTTTGCAAAAGCTTTTGCATTGTCCTGCAAAGCAGGTAGTTTTTACTCCCACGGCTACCATTGCTCTGAATATAATTATCCAAGGGCTTATTAAAAAAGGGTTAAGAAGTGTCTACATAAGTCCATTTGAACATAACGCAGTCACAAGGACACTGCACTATTTTGAAGAAAAGGGCGATATAGTTGTCAACAAATTGTATGTAAACCGAGATTTAGGCTATGATTTAGAGCGCATTAGATTCCAATTCGATGACATTAAGCCTGATTTAGTTATCATCAGTCATGCTAGTAATGTGATTGGTCTTGTCGCTCCCATAGAAGAGATTTTTGCGATTGCTAAAGAATATAAAGCTTATACAGTTGCTGATATGTCTCAGTCAGCTGGGTTGGTTGATACTAATGTGGGGCTAAATTGCTTTGATTTTGCAGTCTTTGCAGGACACAAGACCATTTATGGGCCTACAGGTATTTCTGGTTTTATGATGAACCCTGCTGTAGTTTTGGAGCCTGTATTATTTGGCGGTACTGGCTTTGAATCGGCAAACCAGAATATGCCAATGAGTTTACCGGAACGTTATGAAATGGGTACCGGTAATATTGCTGGCATAGCAGGCTTAAATGCAGCCCTCAAATGGCTTGAGAAACAGGGCATCGGGAATATCTGGGCCTTAGAAATGCAACACAGAAAACGACTTTTAGAGGTAATTAATCGCTATGATTTTCTAAAAATCGTGGGAAATAATGATGAGCAAAAGTTTGTTGGCATTGTGTCTTGCGTTATGGAGGGAATAAGCAGCGATAGTGCCGGTGCAATCTTCGATAGATTTGGCATCTCGGTGCGTACTGGACTGCATTGTGCTCCGCTGGCACATCAATTTTTGGGTACCTACCCAGCTGGAACAATAAGATTTAGCATAGGATATTTTACAAGCGATGAGGATTTTGAAGCCTTGGAAGAGGCTTTGGATGGGATAGAAGATAATTTATGATAGGGGAGGCGGTGTTATGTTGCAACCGTTCCAAGAGAGTCTAGATAAAACTATTACCAAAATAAAAAACAATAGGATTTTGTTACCTAACTTTCAGAGGGATTTTGTATGGAGGGAAGAGGATAATCAAAAAAATCTTGTTGCATCGGTCCTTACAAAAATGCCTATAGGCAATATTTTGCTGTTAAAAGCTAAGGATCCAAGGGAATATTCATGTAAGTCGCTAGGATCAACAAAGATTTTAGATCCTAAAACCTTAGTTGGTAAAGGGGATGTCGAATTCTTGCTTGATGGACAGCAAAGATTGACAGTTTTAGCCAATGTATTTTCTAACGTAATATTTGAACTATCTGATTCTAAAGAGTTAATAGCACCTGCAGCTCTTAAACGTAGGTTTTTCTTGTCTTTTCCGCGGTACGGAAATGTATCATGTGATGATTTGTTCGGGTTACATAGATTAGTGTTTCCTTTAGAAAGGCCTGATAATGATGTTCCTGATTTCCAAACGGCAGATATACTAGACTTTATCAGAGTATTAAAGTTCTCTCCTACTAGCTCTGCTTGTTATAATCCGTATTATAAAAATAGTTCAAAACTAAGCATGTTAGAAGCGTATTGTTTGAATGCTGAACCAGATTATTATTTCGTACCACTATTTCTCTTAATAGATAGTGGTAAGACAAGTCTAAACACTACTACGCTATCAATGATAATTAAAACGATTGCGCAAAATGTTGCAAACGCTAAATTAGCAGAACTAGTTGCTCTATACAATGACACAAAAGACATAGATATAATTAAGGACTATATTAAGAATAATCTAGACAAAGATGTATATGATGCGTATTTTGACGAAACGTGTTTTAAAAAAGGCATTGATGAAGTATTAAATGCATATCAAGGTGTTCTAAGTATTCTTGTTAATGGATGGCATTCAAATATGCTGTTATATTTAAAATCTTGCATTTCACAAATAAATCTGAGCCAGATTTCTTTAGATGATTCTCAAAAAGCACGTGCAATTGATATATATGAAAATCTCAACAGGGGTGGCGTGAGATTAGATATTTTTGATTTGCTGATGGCACGTGTATCATTAGCTAATACTATGCCATATAACACTCGCATAATAGAGCATATAAAGGAAGCTGCAAATTATCCTGACAATCTTATTTTCCCCGATATAAAAAATGATTTTCAAAAACTAAAAAGCTATAAAGCGTCTGTGAATATGGTTTGCTATGATGAAAAGAAAAAAGAGTTCGTAAAAAACTATTTGGATGCATATCTGAATGTAATGTCATTGCTGTCATACAGGAGTAAGTTAACTAATAGTCCATATGGAATAGATTTAATTAAGAGACCTAAAAAATTGGCACTTAAACCTGAACAATTAGATGATAATTGCCAACTTACTTGTGAGGCTATTGATAGGGCATGTTACTTCTTCCAAACAAGATGTGGCATTAGGAGATTTAAGGAGATTAATTATGCACTTATGATTCCTGTTGTAGCATATATTCTAAGTGATGATGATTGCTACACTGGCAGTTATGGCGAAAAAGTATTTAATCTATTAGAAGGTTGGTACTGGATAAGTATATTTTCAGGGCATTTTGACCGTGATCAAAATGCTAGAATGATTGTAGATCTAAATCTACTTGTAGATTGCGTATTGAGTATAAAGAATAATCTTCATCCGAATCTGGTTTGGCTAAAAGATCGTCAAAATAAAGTATTGAATATGCCAGGTTATTCTGATTTGAAGCATATCCTTATGGAGAATTCTCAAAATGAAGAATATCCTAAGTTTATTCTAACTACTGCAATATGCCAGTATTACTTATCCCGTGGTTATTATGATTTGCTAAAAGACAGCAATGGTGATTTGAAGCATATCTCAGTGTTTGCTAGTGATTCTAATAGATATCAAATTCATCATGTTATTCCACTAGGATCACACTGCACTGTATCAGTATCTAGTGAAAATATTCGTAAAGATAAGAAGCATTTTTTAAATTCTCCACTTAATATGTTGTATATTTCCGATGAGATTAACAACGCCATTAATTCATTACCTTTAGCTTCATATGCTAGCAAAATACCCAACGGGGCAGGTTTGATAAATGTGGGCTTCTCTTCAAGTAATATAGATATAAATGCTACAGATAGTGATAAGAAAGATGTACTAACTCAACGATATAATAATCTGTTGCATGTCTTAACTAATGAGCTTACATCTCTGTTAACTTTATAAAATTAATAATGATGGTGATAAAATGGCTATAAATAAAAAGGTTAACTTAAATTTCCACCAAACTTTCCCTCCAGATGCTGCGCATATCTCAGCTTTATTAAGCCTAGCTGAATCGCAGGAAGCATACACAAAAGAAGACATATCAGACATCACTGGCATTCCTACAGGAAAATCAAGTGGTAAAGTGGAGCCTGCTATAAAATATGCTGAATATATGGGGCTCGTTGAAGATGAATACAAAGACAAAAGACATTTGTTAAGATTGACGCCTTTGGGCAAAGAAATCTTATATCAAGATGAGATGTTGCAGGAGAAGGCTACGCTTTACTTATGCCATTCAGGTTTAGTATCCGATAGCGGGGCCAGTTTATGGAATTGTATTTTTTCTATGTTGATTCCGCGTTATGGCTCTTTAATAAAGATGGTAACTTTAAAAGATGCATTAAAGAACTACTATAATGGTGTTGACGTAAACCTTGCACCGGTTAACTCCTCTTATACTGGCATGTTTAAGAAACTATCTGTTTTAAAGAATGGTCAAGATGAAATCAAATTCACTTATCAAACTTTTAAAGATGCTTATTATTACATATATGTTTATATGTTTTTAAAAGAATGGGAAATTATGCATCCTGATGCTCAAGAATTGACAGCAGGCGATGTTTATAGTATGAATGTTGATTATAAATTGTGTTTAACAAGAGCAGATTTTGACAAGGTATTAACCATAATGGATAGTGAGGGTATTATTAAAATTGAAAGGTTATTAAATCCTTTTGTTGTTCTAAAGTTACATACTTCAGAGGAAATTATCAAAAAGATTTATTCTAGAATTTAAACAACATAAGTTTAAAGAGGTGGCAATTATGAGATTCGGGGATTTGCTTGAGTTTAGAAAAGATATATTCTTTGATGGTGCTGTTCAAATCGATTGGTTCTATAACAAAGAAAAGGCTACACTTGTAGCAGAGAACTTTGTATTTCATGGATCTGAATATCATGGTGCAACAGGCGGAAATGATAGTAATCTTAAAGATACTGTCTCTTTTGTTCAAGAAATAAGTGAAAAAATCAATAATGAGTACCCTAATAACCCCTTAACTCTTGCAATTGCAACTTATGGTACCGGTAAATCTCATTTAGGTGTCACTTTAGCAGAACTATTCTCAGGTCCTGATTACAATTCTAAGGCCTATAATGCAATTATTCGTAATATCAAGGAGATAGACGCTACAAAGGCGAGAGTAATAGAACAGAATACACAAAAGAAGAATTTGGTTTTAACAATAAACGGGATGCGAGATATTAATCTCAATGCAGAATTGTTAAAAGTGGCTCTTAAATCATTGTCTCTTTATGGCTGTTCTACAGAAAACTTAAAAAAGATAAATCGTGCATTGGAGACCGCATCACGTTTTTTTGAAAGAAATGCTGGTAATATTGACTTATTTGAGAGACATGCTGAGATTTTTGGATTTTTCCAAAAGGGCGATGTGCTTATAGAGGCCATACGCAGTTCGTTATTCCAGGAAGAAGCTACTTTCAACCTTATCAATGCTGCATACAAAGATATTAATGGTGTTGATATTAGTTGGGATGAGGGAATTTCTGCAAATGCCATCTTAAATTGTTTATTAGAGGACTATTGTGGTTCTAGCGGCCTATTTGATAGCATAGTAATTATATTTGATGAATTTGGTCGGTATCTAGAATATGCTTCTAACAATAGCTCTGCCAAAACAGGTGAATCGGCCCTGCAGCAAATATTTGAGTGTGCGCAAAACGCTGAAGGAAAAATTCAAGTCATCAATTTGATTCAGAGCGATATAAAAACTTATTTACAACGTATTGATCCTACCAGTAACATTAGCAGATATATTGGACGCTATGATGTAAGCGAAAAATATCATTTGTCCTCTAACTTAGAAACAATATTTGCAAATCTAGTTGTAAGAAAAGATAAACCTGCGTTTACTACACTTGTGGCTAATAGATTACAGCAAAAAGAAGAATACTGGAAAGAAGTACATAACTCTTTAACAAAATGGACCAATGTTAGAGGTATATGGAAGTACTATCCCCAATACAGAAAAGTAGTTGTTCAAGGGATATTTCCTATGCATCCGCTGTCAACTTATGTACTATCTCAGCTCTCAAGTTATCTCCAGAATAGATCTTCACTTTTTTTAGTAAGTGAGTATTTTAGCAAATTTAAGGATATTTTAATTGATGAGGAGCATGAGCTTCCTTGTGTATATCCTGAGCAGCTGCTGCAGGGTGAACTGTTTTCTGAGATACTAAGTGCTGAGGAAAGTGGTCGCCAATCTACTCAGTTCTGCTTGGCTTTCAATAAGATATTAGCTAAGCATCAAGATAAATTTGATGAAAGCTGCTTAAAGCTGTTACGTGCTAATCTGTTATTGAGAGTATTGCGATTGAAAACTGTTGATAGAAGCGGCCTCATTAATGCTTTAGAGATGTTTTCTGGCTTGTCGAAACTAGAAATTGGAAAAGCTCTAGAGCTACTAGAAAATGAATATGGCGTACTCGGTTTTAATGAGCATATCGGTTGCTTTGATTTCTTGGAGGATTCTACAGGTGCTCATGATTTTAGAGTTTTTTTTAATCGCAAGAAAGCAAATACTAAGATAACTACTAATGTATTAGGGGACTCTGTTATTAGAGAACTAGCTGATGTTATAGAGCCGCAGGGAACTAGATTTGCTATCGATAAGAAGATTAAGACAAAAGAATGGCAATATGAACAAGATTTATTTAGCATCGACGAGATGTCATTAGGTTATTTAAATAAATTAAAAAAAGAGTATAGTGAGGCGATAACTCCTGATAAACCAAAAGGCAAGCTGATTTGGTTATATATGAATAAAGATATTAGCTATAGCAATGTTGAAGATGTTTGCAAAATGGTTGCTAGAGCTAATGATATGCCTATTGTTCTGATGTTATTGAATGACCAGGATAATAAGCTTATGAATGAAATATTAAATTATGAAGCTCTAAGGAGCTTTTCAACGCAGGACTGTACTAAGTATGCAGCTTATTACAATGATATGTTGGATAGCGTTACTGCATCTATATCCGATATTTTCGAATCCTTAAAAGGTGAAAGAATATGTATATTTGAAGATGGGGCAAGGCAACTTGAAGAAAGATTGCCAATGTACTTGTCTAGTGTTTTTGAAAGAATATATCCAAAAGCTTTGCCTTTTGATTTTGATGGCTTCGAGACAACAAAAGGTAAAGCCAGAAGCTTATTCTATAGAATTTTAAGAGTACTATTTAATGGCAAGATTGATAGTACAACCATTCAGGCACTTGGAGCAGATGCAGAAAGAAGATTAAAAAATACTTTAAGCTGTAATGCGATAAATTCATGGAAAGCAATGAATGATCATTATCAGATTGTTTTGCCACAGAATCAGCAGGCACTAGAAATTTATAATACCGTAGCTAATAAGCTGGTTTTGGACCAGCCTATTTCCTATGAATTACTTTCTAATGAATTACTACAGTCTCCTTATGGTATGAATGACCATGAAGCACTGTATATGATTTCTGTTGTTTATGCAAATTTGAGTTATTGTTTGCGGATTCTAATTGATGGTGCCCAAGTTACTTTGCCAGAATGGCTCAATAAAGTGATTCCTGTTAGTAACAAGGGAACAGTGAAGATAGATTTTAAAAAATTACAAGCAACTAGCTTTGTAAAAAAGGATCTAGCGAATTTAGAAGCTAAATTCATGTCTATCTTTGCTCAAATAGAGAACGCTAATGACGTAATCATTATTAGAGATAATAAACAAAAATTAGAAGAGTTGCTACAATGTGAACAGGTTCCAGAGGCATTAGTTGATAAGTATAATCTTATAAATGAAAAAATAAAACGAGCTATTGTAGTATACAATGAATGGAATGCAAGTGTAGATTCAGTTTACGAGATTTATGAAAGCCTGTTGCAAAATAAAAAAAGTTATGATATCCAACAAGCATTAAAGGCTATATCTAGCTTAGATAAAGGTGAACCATTTAATGTTTTCTATCGTAATAATTTTGTAATTAATGGCGATTTCAGAGATGATATATTGAAATTAAATGACACTCTTCGAAAAACTGTGCAACCCTTATTAACAGCTTGGATTAGCAATGAGCGCTGTGTCAAGAGAGAAGATGTGACTAATTTTGAATCCAAAATGGGTTACTTCTCAAGTATATTAAAGAATGCTGGGTTTATTGATGAAGCTAAGTTGGCGTTAGAGCACATAGAGATAGAAAAACAAAAGCCTTGGTTCAAAATAGAGTCTATTAATAGTGAGTTTCGTAAAATAGATGACGAGTTTCATAAAAACAAAATAGATGAGAGTTATGGTTATAAAAGAATTAAGCTGTTACAAGAAGAGTGTGCTGCCATTTTAAAGGAAATTGGTACAGTGCAAGGTTTATTACCTAATGCTAGTGAGCTACTGGTTAGTCTTAATAACAAGCTGGATGTTTTAAAGGGTATAAGGAGTAACTTAGATGGCGCCTTAAACAATTTGGAAGAACAACTTGATAACATGCAGGATTTAGATAGTGTACGCATTGTTGTAATATCTATTAATAAACTCATGAGTAATGATTATGATGATGATACTAATGAATATCTAAAAGATCTTAAAGTCCATCTTGAAAATATCATTAAAACATTAGAGCCTGCAGGTATGTTAACAAACAATAGGGAGGAATTTGAAAATTGCAGGATGCAAATAAAGAATACTGTAAAAGATGATTTGGACTTCTTAAATGACGAGTATGGCAGGGACCTTACAGAGTTGGTAGATTGGTACCTTGAATCTGTAGATGAGCAAATTAATAAGAATGATATACAATGGAGAGAAAAGTATCTAAGCTTTGATTTTGCTAATGCTACAATTAGGGATGTCAGCAATTTACGTCTGGAATTAGAAACTATGCCTAAGTTTATGAGTCAGGAGTCCATTACTGCCTTGGAAGAAATAAAGAAAAAAGCAGAGGAATACATTGCGAAAGATAAAGTAAATGCTGTTGTGGAATCGTTCCGCAGCTTGAACGATGAACAAAGGCTTATCTGTTTTAAATTGTTGCAAGGCTTGATTTAATGGCTAAGAGGTAGGTAGGATATGTTTAATTTAGATGTTATTAATTGGTTCTTAGATAAACAAGACACCGGTGTGCTAATCACAATGATAGGTACAAAATATATTGGTAATGGTAGTTCTATGGATCATGAGCAATGTAAGAAAAAAGTTATAGAACTATTGCCAAATCATATGACGTATATGAAGTTTGCAACCCAGCAAGCATATGAGTCGTTGAAACAAAATTTGGGTATTGCTGAATACGTTTGGCATGTGATTTGCGACTTAAGCATAGATTATAACACTGATATTATCAAAAGAATGATTGGGTATATAGATTTTCAACCATCTAATAGTATTGATACTGTTGATTTGCTTAAGAACACAATTAAAGAGCTAAATGACAAAAATAAGCAATTATCCATTGATCTATTAGAATTAAGAAAATCTAATAAGGAATTAATTGATGTTAAAGATGAACAAAAAAAGAAATTACGTGATAACGCAACACTGTTATCTGAACAAGAAGCAAGTATAGTTTCTCTTGAAGAAAAATGTAATGAGTTGCAAAAGAAATTAGATAACCTCACAGCGCAAAATACTTATCTTAGGAATAGGAAGTCATATACTAGTGAAGTCATCAACTACGAAAATGAAGAGCAACTATTCGCTGCTTTCCGAAACAATGCCAGTGCGATGGGCTTGAACTATAATGATGAAGACCTTATTAACTTTTATACTTCTGCCAAAAGCTCTCGGTTGACAATTATTGAAGGTATAAGTGGAACAGGTAAATCTAAGCTAGTAGATTTATATGGTAGGACATTAGGCTTAGATACAGATAATAGAATGCTGATTATACCTGTTAGCCCTGGTTGGACTGATGATACCGATATACTAGGTTTCATGGATAGTTCAACAATGACATATAGGGAAGCTAGTATTGGTCTAGTTTCTTTTCTGGTAGAAGCTGCTAAGCATCCAGATAAGCCATATTTGATTAGTTTTGATGAGATGAATTTAGCAAAGGTAGAATATTACTTTGCACAGTTTTTGTCCATTCTGGAAAATGATGTCAATAATAGAGTATTGCGTATCTATAATCCTCGAGACGAAAAATATGTTGAGAATTCATTGTGTTATCCAGCTGAAATTAGATTGGGTGAAAATCTCATCTTCTGTGGTACTATTAATGTTGACGAGTCTACCTATAGGTTATCCGATAAAGTACTAGATCGTGCCAACTTAATAAAATTGCATGATAGTGATTTTGGTGTCTATGATGATGATAAGCCGACATTCAAGGTTGTGGATGCTGTTTTAGTTGATAGGGCTAAAGCTAATAATATGACAGCTGATGAGTTAAGCTTATTGGATGAACTGAATCAACGCTTAAAAGCTATCAATCCGCGCTTCTGTTTTGCACATCGTGTAATTATGCAAATAGAACGCTACCTAGATTCCATTCCTGAAAACAGAATTGCTTATACACGTGAAAGAGCACTTGACAAATTAATCGTACAAAAAATACTCACAAAAATTAGGGGAACAGAAGAGCAAGTCAAGGACCTAATAGGATATATCGAAGACAACAATTACGTTCCTGGAATTATTGACCAATATCTTAATGATGATCCTAATAGAATCTTATATCCTGCTGTTCGAAATGCACTAAGAGAAAAAGCAAAAGAGTTGAGGAATTATGGCTACATTGGCTAATCTTCCATTTTGTTTGGAGATGAGGAAAAAGAATATAGAAGATAATGAAGTAGAAGTTATTGTCTTGCGTGATTTTTATGACTCAGTTTTTGAGTTAAAAAAACAACCCAAACCAGAGCTTAGAATACTGGAAAATAGAAGTCTCGATGCAAGATTAACTTCTACTAAAATGGATGCTAAGCTTGATATGGACGGGTTTGATGGGGTTGATGTCCCGGAGATTATGCATGCCGATGGCAAGTATTTATGCGCAAATTATGATTTTACGCGATTATTTAATGGAGAAAAGTTTCCCCTTCCTCCGGGTATGTATATCTTAAAAGTAACAGTTGAAAAACAAGCATATTATGCTGGATTTGAAGTTGTATCTGCAGTATTAGACAACTTTGATATTTGGAAAGGAATGCTTTCGGATATTATCAATATGATCCCAAAACAGACTGTGGATTATGCTTATATAAGAAGTGCCGCTAAACAGTTTTCTTATAATGAAGTTACTCCTCATATGCTTTGGAAAATGATGGTGCTCAATGAGAGTTATACGCGTGTAGTTGCAGCTTTAAATGATATCAAATGTAATCCTCATAACAGGCTGGTAAAGAGCTATGTTTTAACAAATAAGAACAATACTAGGAAACAAGATTTACATGCGCAAAGATTAAATATTACTAAAAGGCGTCCAGACTATAAGGTTTTTTCTCCCAAAAAGGAAGTTAGCAATAACTTACTAGAGAATAGATACTTAAAAGGTATCCTCAATAGCTTAGAGAAGAATATACAATTATGTCTTAATGAAGCAAGTAAGGATATGGAAGCAGTATCATTTGATTTAAAAAATGTAAAATATCAAAGTGATACTGAAAAACCGGAATACATTCGTAAACTGAACGTTAACCAATTTTTGCAAGCGCAATGTCAAAAAATAATAAAGCTACAAATGGCAATAAGGGCATTGAAGAGAGTAGACTGGATAAAGGAATTGCCTGATTTTGTTGGACCTGTTACATCAACCCAAAATTTTTCGGATCCAAGATATAACGTTGTTTTCTCCTTATACTCTAAACTAGATAAGATATCTAGAGACTACTCTAATGAAAAGCATATGACGCTCCTGTGGAAGAGGACGGGATTATTATATGAATATTGGAACATCATTTCATTAGTAAAGATGATACTAAAAAATGGATTTGAACTCGTAAATAATCCTAAAGTATATTTAGATGCCACTGGCCTACATTTTAAAAGCATTTCATCAGGAGATTACTATTGCTTCAAATCACAAGATAGCAAATATATGATTAAATTGTACTATGAAAAAGCAGTACCAAGCGTTTCTCAAATTAAGTTCGCTTTAAATATTGATTTTAAAGACGCAGAGGAACAAGCAAAGAGGAATACTGATAAGATGGAGCAGCCTCTTTATACTCCGAAAAGTAAGAATACCCCTGATTGCATAATAGATTTTTATCAACTTGATAAGCAAGGGCTACAGTATTCTTACCTAGGTGCCTTGATTTGCGATTTCAAATACCGTAAAAGAGAGGCTCTTTGGAAGGATGCTTTTGAATATACTTTTAGACCTGGACAAGAAGATGATTGCAAGGGACAGTTCATGGCTTATAAAAACATGAAAACAATCTACTTTGGAACTTGCACAGGGGAGTTTGGCAATACTTCTGATAAGTTTATTAATCCAGTTCACGAAGTGTGGGCTTTATACCCTAATATGAAAGAGCCTAAAAGCATTGAATTTAAAGCTGGATACGGAATAAGGCTAATATCAAGTATGCCGGGAAATGAAGATGTGCTTGATAAATGCATGAAAAGTTTTATTAATTGGCTTTTGCCAGACTATCAAACTTGAAGTTTCTATTAGGTTGTAGTGATGGCTTGGAGAGCGTTGGGTAATCGTAGGTTTTGAAACTGTCTGCCTATAAACTATAATTTAGATATTTATTCAAAACAACTTGCCTTCTAGCGACAAAGGGGAGGATTGTCATGACCGAAAAGAAAATTTATCATTTGATAGACGCAAATGGAAAACCTTATGAATCTGATACTCCAGGTACCTTAGGCGGACATCGTAAATTAAAAATATATGGTCGCTTGGATTGCCCATCAGCCCTTCGCTACATTGCTAAAGGGCAATATGTTCAGTATCGTGTGTTCTTTAAAGACGAGGAAACTGCAATCGCTGCAGGGTATCGTCCTTGCGGAGTATGTATGAAGGCAGAATATAAACGCTGGAAAGAGCAGAAAGCGATGAAAAAAGATGAAGGCAATAAATAATATCGACACATTAATTGAAAGGCTGTCCCTTATAGACAAGGATTGGCAACGAATCATTTATGATAAAACAGGAGTAATCCTTTCGGAAAGACTTTCTCTTGTGAGCAATTGTGGCAGTGTATATTTGAATGATGAAGATCTGTATTATGATGACGATAATGACGAAATCGAGTATTGTGAAATCAATTCCATAGATGAGGCTATTTCGTATATACAGGCAATGAAGAGCAGCGTAGATAGGTTGCAGGATGTGTCATATGGAAAATTTACTAAGTCTGAGTTATTCTGGGCTATTCTTGAGCGTATTCTTTTAAGGCCCGAAAACTTTGATGAGAATGGAGTACAGCCATGGGCTTTATTTAGTATTGGTAAGGATGAACAAGATGTAGAGGCGTGGATATGGGATGCTTTGACCGGTTGGAATGCAATTGGTCTTGACATTACAGAGGAAACAACTTTAGATGATGCGTTAATGATGTTCGCTTCGGAGCTTAATATTAACGCAGAAGTACAAGATTGGGCTCCGTATCTAAAGATATTTGATATAGAGTATTCTGTTCCCAATACATATGAAGAGCTGAAAACTATCTTTTCTAAAGGATCTGTGTTTGAGTGCTACTATCCATGAAAAACAAGATTGAGCTGGTTATCCATAAGGACGTGATGACATGACGAAATTTTATGTAGGAGTTACGGATACAAATTGGTTTATGTATTTAAAAGAGCAATACCAAAAAGGTAATATGCCAATTTATATTAACTTCTGGACACCTGGTTCTACTTCATTCAAGGTACTAGAGGCTGGAGAATTATTTTTATTTAAGTTGCATAACAAGAAGAACAGTGGAGTTAATGGTGAAGTAGCAGGTGGTGGATATTTCTCACATTTTGAGAGATTAAATATGGCAGATGCATGGAAAAAATATGGTATTGGTAATGGTGCTGCCACTTATGATGAAATGTGTGCTTCTTTGAAAAAGGTTAAGGAAAAGAATAATTGTAAGAATGAAAAAACAATTGGGTGTATAATTCTAAAAGATGTGTTTTTCTTTGATAAATTGATTGAAGAACCATCTGATTGGAAGAAATCCATCGTAAGGGGAAAGAGCTATACTTTAGAGGATGATATTGGAAAAGAACTATACTTGCAAGTGAATAAACAGTTACCAAAAACAAGGTGAGCTTGACCTCTTGTATAAGAATTATTGTAATAGCTTAGGCTTTCATGCTTCCGACAAGGGAACATTTGGAGTGGAACGCAAATTCTGGGTTGTAAAAAGGTAAGGCCATATCATGGATGACAAGTTTATCGCAGAGCTATAAGTCGTGTTGTTATGCCACGGCTAAATGGTGCTGGTAGGGGAGAGGGTGGAGTAGAGATATGAGACACTTCCCTACCATTAAGTCCACCGTACATCGTTGGGGATAGGTGTTCCATAATTTATGTAATCTTACAAAGAAGGGTATAACCATGAAATTAGTCACTTCTATTAACAAGTCTTTGTGCATTGTGCTGTGTTTAGTGTCGCTAATTTTGGGCAGTATTAACTGCGC
>OBLI01001666.1_pt1 | contig 20954 bp, 35 predicted proteins | sample 1519701 | NCBI WGS metagenome assembly OBLI01 (sample SAMEA3663005, study PRJEB22513) | pig gut metagenome | biome: pig gut; feature: pig-associated habitat; material: faeces | place: France | collected 2012
TATTTAGATAATATATTATATATATTATTATTAAAATAAATTCTTATTATTAATAGAAAAAATATTATTTTGATAATATCTTGTATATTGTAACCAAATTGTAACTTGCATATATGATATATTTGTGTTATAATATAATCAGAGATAAGACATAGAACAAAAAAATATTAAAATTTATATTATTAAAATAATATTGGAGTGATTGTGTTTTGATAAATAATTTTGATGATATGTATAAAATGATAACAGGGTATCTTAAAATTGGTACTACGCTTGACATGCTCCAAGAGAATGCTTTAGTTAAACTAATACAGAGTACTGATGATACAGATTGTATTGTGCGTACTGCTAATGATTGTAAAGCAAAAACAGGGGATTTATTTGATATTATTGGACATAACCCCATTTTTATTGTTAAAGCATTGGATGTATTTTTTCAGAATGGTTTTATAACTTATAACGAAGATAAGCAAATCATTCTTAATCCGTATTTATGCAAAGGCTATCATGAACAACTTGAAGATATTTATTATTTGTTTGATAATAATAAATATTTTAATAATTTTATTTGTGAAGCACAAAATTATTTAGATAAATATAATGTTGAAATTGCGCGATATGATGAAAAATCAGATAGAATTTCTGTAAGTTATTAAAATAATATTATTCTCATTTTTTGAGATTATTCTCATTTTTTGAGATTGCTTAAAACATATTATTAAAATAATATAAACTACTCAGCCGAGCGGGAGTTACCAGATATTGGTAAAAATATTTTTTATATTTTTTCAAAATAACTCTTGACTTTATAGTAGATATAGGATATACTATATACATAAAGAAGATACAAACCATTTAGAATTGAAAGGATGTATTAAAATGTATGTAGTAGCTACCTGTGGTGTATTCGTTGTTGGTACTCAGTGCAACGCAAGTATTACTGTTGACGCTTTGGAAAATATTAGAAAAGAGTTTGCCAAGCATTGCCAGACTATTTTCTGTCTGCGTGAAGATGAAGTCAAAGACGTTAAGGTAGAATATACTTGCGATACTGATTCTATTGTAACGGCTCTGTCGTTCATGGATAAGTTCACGGATGCGTGTTCTAATGTTATCCGTAAGAAGATGACCAACGCGCTTAAAGATAGTATCTTTAATGTGTATACCAAGGTATATGAGCGTGAGATGAAGCGCAAAGTGGATGCACTGCGTAACAGTCTCAGTATTTATTGATGATAAACCGCCCCAAAAGGGCGGTTTATCTTTTTGTCTATTAATAGATATTATTAAAATAATTTGATGTATATTATTAAAATAGTAATTTGATATTATTAAAATAGTATTGATTTATATTATTAAGATAGTAATTTGATATTATTAAAATAATATTATAGTAGATGCAGGAGACAAATTGCACAAAAACTTTTTTATAATTTGTGCAATATGACTATTGATTTTAGTGAAGATATAGGGTATAATATATACATAAAGTAAAGGAGATGCTTAAACATGAAAAACGAAGTAGTAGCAATGTGCAACAGCCGAGTAACTGTAAGAGAGGAGTACGAGACCGCAGAACGCGCACACGAGCGTTTTAAGGAACTGGTGAATGCTTGTAAGGGTCGCAGCCACGATGGTCTTATCACGATTATGCGTTTGAATGATGGCTATCCGATGGCAATGGAACAATTCGTATAAAAGAGAAGCCCGAAAGGGCTTTTCTTTTTATTTTAACACTTTAGCACTTTAGCAGACTAAAGTCATGGGTGTAGTGTCAGCAGATTTGATATTATTAAAATAATATTAAAAGTAATTATTAAGATAATAAAATCAATATTATTAAAATAATTTGATTTTATACCGAGCGGGAGCTGGTAATAAAATACATAAAATATTTTCAAAAAACCTCTTGACAAATGAGAAGATGTAGGGTATAATAATATTGTAATCAAGGGAAGGGGGTGACAGTTAGAAACTATGTACAATGCAATCCGGTCTAATAAGACCCTTGGTTCTGTTGTGAACCTTGGTTCTTATGCGGAGATGGTTGATGCGATGAACGCTATCAAGGCTGACTATGTGAATACTCTGTTTAACAGCGTTGACCCATATAGGTTCATGTGCAGCACAGGTTGTGACTCCTTGAAGATGGAGCAGGCTACTTACATTACCGCTTGCGATGTTGGTGTAGACATCGCGTGGAGTGTAGAGCGTGCATAACCTCTCTGCTATTCGACTATATTACCCGCCATCGAGCGGGTTTTATAGAACCATAAAACTTTAGCACATTAAAACTTTAGCAGACTAAAATGATTATATCCGAGCGGGAGCAATATTATTAAAATAATATAGAATTGATGCTATTCTATTAATAGAGAGAATAAGGTTACAAAATGGTTACAATGTTAAATAACCTATTGACATTATTAAAATAATATGATATAATACTATCATAGGCAAGAGAAGTTGGTATATTATGGGAATACAATACCAAAGCAAAGACTAAAGCCTATACACACGTTATAAAACAATTTTACTATGTACCTTGACAACTTCATATTATTATAAGAATTAATAGATTGATTAAACAAGCTTGTTTATACATACAATGTTTCACGTTAAACACTGTTGTTATTTATTTAACAAGCTCACCTGTGATTGCTTATATTCAAGCCTATAATGTTTCATGTGAAACAATCTGATAAACTTTGTTATATAATTAACAAGTCTATTAAGTTTACATATATATTATTAAAATAATTATGAAACGCCTTGGCTGAAAGAGTGTGAAAATTCAAGTCGGAAAATCAAGCTGAAAATTGCAAGCAGGAAATTCCGAGCGGGAATATTATTAAAATAATTCTATTATTATATTAAAATAATTTTGCTTAAAACAATTTTGTTATTAAAACAATATTATTTAGATAAATAAACAAAATGATATTATTAAGATAATATAAAACCGAGCGGGATTGTTAAAAATATAACAATAAAAATATTTTTATTTATTTTCAAAAAACCTCTTGACTTTGTTATGGTTAGGTGCTATAATAATAATGTGCTCAGGAGAGAGCATTAAAACATTGACAACAAACAAAGGAGATTTTGAAAATGAACAATCAGAGAAAGTATTTTGTAGCAAGCGTGATTGGTGAGAATGAGAACTACTTTGCTGTAGCTGATGCAAGCGATTTCAATCCTGCAAACCTTGGCAAGGTCGTAGAGCGTTTCAAGGAGAGCGCAAGTAAGTATTTCCTCGTTAATAAGAAGTACTGTGATGTAATGATTAGCTACGCAAATTCTGTTACCGTAGCGGCTGCTATTGAAGCTAACAATCGTGCAGATGGCTACTTCAAGGACATGGACAAGAAGTGTTTTGACTTCCTAATGGACGCTGTAAAGAGCGTTCAAGCAGAACAGGTCAATGAAGAACTTTACAAGATGCTTGGCAGTATCGCAGCTATGATTTAAGACCTCTGATATTGTCGGAGTTGCATTTGGGCGATGCTTTGGTCTTAATGATATAAGTAGATTGGGAACTGGAAACAGTTCCCTTTTTGCTATTAATAGAAAATCAATCCGAGCGGGATTGATATTATTGAAATAATATTCAAGATTGTAAACTACTGATTATTAATAATATTAAAATAATATTAAAATAATGCTTATTGAATTTTCAGCTTGTTTTCAGCTTGATTATTTGATATTAATATTAGTTAAATAATATACTTGTAAATAATTGGATTGTTACACGTGAAACATTACTGACATATCACAATACACATATCAGTACTAATACTATTCGTGTATATCTATAGTGACAGTATCGCATAGATAGTATGAGATGTGATTGATACCACTAATATACAAAGGTAAAGCAGTTCGCATATTTATATGTATGCACCAACGATTTTTCAAGCCACCGCCATCAGGGGAGCGTGCCATCCAAAATTTGGAATTTACAAAGTTTTCCAACTTTAGCACTTTAGCGTAGTAAAGCGTCAAAACTTTAGCAGGATAAATTATTAAAATAATAACACTTTAATGTGATAAAATGTGAAAGTGTTAAATTTTTAACAAGCGTTGGAAGAATATGGAAACCGATATTATTAAAATAATATAAAGAATGGGGATTGACAAAATTTTAACAATCTCATCCACTGGAAGATTTTACCATCAAATTTTCATGCTTGGAATTTTTCATATTATTTAAATAATATTCAAAAACAGTTTTTCAAGCGTGAAAAATATTATTTAAATAATAAAGAATTTTTCGCATGATAGAAAATTAAAATTATTTAAATAATAAAATTTTATCATTTCGTCTGTTATGATTTACAAGATTTTTCAGTTTCGGCGCGTGCTGAGTATCTGCTATCGAATTTTTAAGCCTGAGTATTTACGCAAGCGGAACGCCTGTTTTTCAAGGCAGAGAACGCGCCTGTATTGCTTTTCACCGTGTCGGAATATAGATATATACCTGAGAACAAAAGCACGATACAAGGCATTTTGAGGGCATTTACAAGATTTCCTGTTTTTGGAAAATCGAGCGGGTGCGTGAGAAAAAATTCAAGCTTGGAATTGTTGATATTATTTAAATAATAAAAAAGCGCAAAAAGAATTTACAAATTTTTTTTACGCTGAAAATTATTTAAATAATTTAAAACGAATTTTTAAGCATAAAAAAAAGACGCTTTTCAGCGTCTTTTGTTTTTTCTGTTGCGTTTCCGCATTTCGTTTTTGTATTCGATGAACAGCGCACAGAACACACAAAACACGGTCAGCGGGGCGATATATGCGAACAGAACGAACAGTCTGTCAGATACAGAAAACCAGTCAAACATGGTTATGCACACTCCTTTACAGAAATAACCATATCGTCCGTCTTGTCAAGCGTGCCGTTCGTGTCGAACGTTACCAGATATTGAGATTCGTGGTTCAGCTCGTCACCGACTTCCCAGATGTTACCATCTGAGGTTTCGATAACGGAAACCGTCTGGTTATCGGTTTCGTAAGTGGAAACCACATTTGCGGTTTCCGTTCTGAACATGGAAAGTACGATTGCAATGGAAATTTTTACTAACATTTTTTGTTCCTCCTGTTTTTATAGATGGCGGGGCTTTTCGCCCCGCCGTTTCTGTTTTACTTCTTGAGCTTTTCACCGTTTTCGGTTTTGGTGGAACGCTTATCCGCAGGGGTCTTGCATTCGCAAGCCTTGCGGTAGTCACGGATGGAACGCTTGATTGCCTGTTCCACCGTGATTTTATTGGTATCAACATCATTGATATGTCTACCAATTTCGCTTACGAGCCAGCACGTTCTCATATACTGGTCGGCATTCTTGAACTTGCAAAGCCGAATTTCAAGAGCACCGTTATCACGCTGCCAAGCCCAAGGATAATCATTGTGTGTGCAATACGTGATATCGCTATAATAGTTAGCGTATCCAGTGAAATCTCTTCCGAAAGCGTTCTCGTTGCCCTCGGAGTTACCAAACATTTCACGAGCCAGACCATTCAGCACTTTGCAAGCGTTTTCACGCTTGAAAGCGTTGTGAAGGTTTTCGGGACTGAGGTTGATATGATGACCCGCGTCATCGTGTACAAGGTTTACTACCTTGTTCGCACGCCCCCAAATATACCGCATGCCGTTCTGGTTGCGGATAACAGGAGCTACGATTTCAGCGGATACAGAGCCGTCACGGCACGCATACCCGCCGAACAAGTACTCCAAGTAAGCACATGCCTCTTTGAAGTTCTCGATACGGATACCATCAACTTCGATAGGGTAAGTGCGAGGGTTGATACATTCGACTTCAAAGCCGAGCTGGATTTTATTGGGATGAAGCTCACCCTGTGCGCATTCGATACGGGTACGCTCGATAACGTATGGGTCATGATACCGAAACAGCTCGCCATGCAAAGCGCATACTCGAACGATGCCACCATTGGCTTTATTTTTCGGTTCTGGCAGCACATAAACAGCCTCGCCGTTCTCGAATTTGTGTTCGATTCCGCGAGATTTACAGATGGGGCATACAGCGGACTTTTTAACCTTTTTGTAAATTTCTAACATAATTCATTCTCCATTCTTTTCAATGTTCCACGTGGAACATTATCTAAATAATATTGGTAAATACTGTCAACTTTCTTGCTCTGGGAGAAAGTGGTAAATCAGCCTATTTACTTGTCAATGTACACTTGACGGCTTTACTTGTCAACCGCCTATCCGGAAGCCCTTTCCCCTTCCGGTGATTATAGTATAGACTATACAGACCGCTTTTTCAATGTGCAGAATAACCAAATTGAAAAAATTTTTTTGTATGTTTTTCACAACGTTGAAGGCAAGGTGTACAAACGGATAGCCTGTTTATTGTGCATATTGCTATACGTAACATAACACTTGTATAATAATGAACATATATATAGTTATCTGTTTATTATCTATCTGTTAGGTTACAATATGGTTACAATGGTATAGTGTACTGGTATAGTATACTATACCATAGCGTTGCGCATGGTAACACTAATGCAAAGGGCTACAATAGCCAGTATACGCCCGTATACGCCTTACAAGCGCATTATATGCAATAGGTATATAATTATATACCTATGCTATAAAAGCGATTATAGCGCATTGTAGCGCAAAATAGCTTTTTTCAATGTTTACTCAAGGCAAGCCCCACATGATAAAATATTATTATAATAATAAAATATTTTTTCTTTGAGAAAAAACAGCTTGTAAAACACCTGTATTTTATCACTGTGAGAATTAAATATTTTTTCAAGGTTTTTGCATACTTATACACTGTTTTACATACTATGCTATATAGTTTTACATACTACTTTATATAGTTTTTGATACTACTTTAATCTTGCTTCAATTTTACAGAAATTTACAGGTTTAGTATAATCTGCCAAAACAGTCCCTTTGTGCAATTTCACCAATTTTTTATAGGCGGACGGGACTTTTTTGTACAATTTCACCAACGAATACTTATAGGCAAATTGAACAAAAACGGCTGTGATTTTTATAAAAATTTTGTGCATAATTTACAAATTTCCAAAATGTGGAAATCGGAAGGGGGATAGGGGCTGATAAAATTACATCGAAAGACAAAAAATTCACGATTAGGGATAGGGGCGCAATAAAAATTAATACGATATATAAAAATATACTTGACATTTCCCCAACTTTGTAATATACTATAATCACAAAACTAAAAGGAGTTGAACACATATGAACTACATCGGAGGAGAAAGCAAAACCATTCATGGTGAAACTGTATATAGGTATAGTAAAGTCGTTCGGTCAAAGAAAGAAGCAAAAGAAATTAAACACAAACTGTCAGAGAAATACGAATGTGTAGTTGAAATGAGTAAATGTGAGAATATTGGGTTTGACGCACACACTGGTAGAGAATATCCAAAGAGCGGTCTGTTGTATGTATTTAGTATTTTCCCTGAGAGAAGTTAAAACGGTTTAATAAATAAAAATAAAGGAGTTATAAAAATGATTACATGCGTAAATATTCAAGAAGCTATTGATGAAAATGCTTTGGTATCAAATTATGAAAATTTCAAAATCACTATTAACGATGGACATATATACTTATATAAGAAAGTATCTTTTGATTTTAATAGTGATAATTTCACATACATGAGGATTCATGAATATCTTGGGAAAACTGTATTTGATTTTTGTGTTATCGGTAAAGATAAACTAACGTTTAAAGATATGATAGATGTATATTATGGTGAAGGATGTACCTATGATATTTATAAAGTATCTAAGATTGATTTTACAAATCTGGATGTAACTTATTCTTATTAATAAAGGAGTTATTAAAATGATTAGAGAACGTGTATCAAATCAGGATGCAATTTCGCGCCGTTGTTTAATTACAGACTATGACACTTTTGTATTGATTAATAAATACGATGCAAGTGATACATATCTATATAAAAAAGATTTTAAGAACAGTAATCACGCATATTATATTAGATACGCCAATGATAATAAGATTACTGTTCAATTGTTTAGTCCAACAGAAACATTTAGTATTTTTGATGCAGATTATAATGCTTTTATTGCAGATAATGTTACAATAGATTGTGACATTGCATATGATAAAAAGCCATATACTAATTGAGTGAGTTAATTATGAACTATAAATTAGATAATCCTGTGGCATTGAAAGTAATTGACTGTATAATGGTAGATAAACCATTAGCTATGACAACGATTGTAGCATGTGCAAAGTTTTTTGACAATGATATTATACAAGTGTTAGCTTATTGTATTCGACTTAAAATTATTAAGTATGAAGATGCTCTATATATTCTTACAATGTATAAACAGACATTTAAAGATATTATTAAGAATAGAAACCATGAGTTAAGTATGCGTAATGTAACGAGGTGAGAATATGGATTATAATGTAGATTTGAATTATAATAATAGCACTGTTTACGATGTCATTGACGATTTGGCTCAATGGAATGAGTATTTTGAAGCTGCTATGATGTATGCAAAGAATAATAAAGCTCCTTATGATATAGCATTAAGATATATTGTTCCGATTTATTTTACTCCTGATAAACAAAAAAAACGAATACCATAAATTACTATATCTGGTAATTGCACAAGCATATGAAGCAGATTATAATAAGCCATTTATGACTTATAAGGAATGGTGCGATGTGAATGGATACAAAATTCAAGAATAAAGATTTACTAATACAAGTATTAAACAGATGTATTGAATTTAAGTATCATACATCAGTAATGGCAAATATTAGATATATGATTACTAATAACAATGTAACGTTTGAACAAGCACTCAATGTATGTATGCTATCACGTTTACGAAGCAGAGTGTATCGTAAAATAAGCCAAATGTATCATATGGATATTAGAATTTTGAATGTAAATAAATTCTATAAGAAACAGAAAGGAATTGAGAATAATGAATAATCCAGACAGACTATCAAATTTCCATGTAGGAGATACTATTACTATTAATAATCCAAGAACTGGTAATATTGATGCAGTAATTAGTATTGAACGTATTGCACAGATGAGCACAAAGAAGTATTATACTATTAAGATTAGTTCTCGTCTGTATGAACAGGATAAGTATATCTCTAAGGCAGAAGATACTAATATGTCTGATATTATTAGTGGTCTTACTGGGCATTATGAGACTATGGATATTAATGAGGAAGAAGGAGCGGAATAAACCGCTCCTTCTCTATTTTCTCTTGACATTATTAATAGAGTATGTTATACTATTATTGTAAAGAGGTGATATTATGGATATGTTTGACAGAGATAATGAATTGTCAATGCTAATTATTAAACAGTTTGCAACAGAAGATAAATGTAATCATTATTTTTGGTTACATATAATGCATGGTGTTATTAAAGGTACTTATGAAAATTTTAGTCAAGCGATACTTCAAACTGGTAGTATATCAGGTTATACTTATGAAGAATATAAAAAGCTAAGACAAGCTTTTGTACATGTATATAAGAGTGTTTTCAAATATTGTAATGAAGCTAAAAAGAAAACAGATAAGCATGTTCCAGTTGATTGGTTAAAAGAACAGTATATTAAACATCTAAGAGAAAAATATGGAGACGTAAAATGATTTATAAGAATAAAGAACTTCTAATGCAAGCGTGCAATATTATGGGAAAGCAGTTCTGTTATTATAGTGAAAAACTGTATGCAAAGTCTATGTATAAATATCTGTTAAATTGTGGCAATGAGGATTGGTATACATATTATAAGAATAATACACCAGAGTATATAGATAGAATGATTCGTAGAGAATATAAACAACTCATCCACTCATTAAATGCATTTGATAGATTTAAGGTGTAAAATATGGTACGTAACCCCAATCAAAAAATATATCAAACACATATTCCTCGTGAATATATATTATCAAAACTTAATAAAGATGTATATGGAAAAATACGCTCCACAAACGATGCTATGATAATATCATTGCTTAATACAGGAAAGACAATAGGCGAAAGTATTATATTGGTATCTCACAATGCTGAGCTCCCAATATATACAGAATTGTTTTTATGTAAAAGATATTTAAGAATTATTAAGAATTATATGCATGAATACAATCTAACAAAGAAACGAATTTAACAAATATAAGGTGTAAAACATGAAATTTAATCCGAACGACAATATATATAAACTCAATGTTCCTCGTGAATATCTATTATTGAAACTTGAGAGAAATACAGATGGTACATTACGTTCTGGAAGCGATGAGACGATGATAGCATTGCTTGATGAGGGTAAAACAATCAGCGAAGCAATCAAATTAATAGCTCATACTGCTATGTTTCCGTCTGTTATTAAAAAGATTCTATGTGCAAGATATTTCTACATTATCAAGACGTATATACACGAATATAATTCTAAAAAGAAAATCAACAAACATAACTAAGAAACCACTTGACATTCATATTCCTATCTGCTATAATATAGTCAACAACAAAAACATAAGGAGAAATTAGCTATGGCATTATTGACGGCGGCTGAAATCCGCGAAACTGGATATGATTGCAAATGCAATATTGTAGATAAGTATTATATGAATATTCCTTACAAGACGTATAGAAATTATAAGCGTCTTGATGTTAAAAGTGAATTTGATGGCATTATGCAATATGCATATCCGTATGATGTTGACTATTATTATGGTGAATGTGGTGAAGGTTATGTATCTAATGGCAAGGTAATTCGTGCAGACCTTATTGTAACATTCCGAGGGAATGAATACCATATTGAATATTACACTCGTGGTTATTATAATAACTTTGATGATATTATTCTTGTATATGGTCGTATTCCTGTAAAGTTTGAAAAGACTTTGTTCCATACTAAAAAGGGCGAGAAGAAATATAAGTTAGTACCAAATTATAAGACTGCTGTCTTTATTAATAAGCATAAATACGACTGGCTACTCCCTGTTCGTCACCCCAAGTTTGAGATTGATATGAAGTTGGTCAAGTATCTCCTGTCTATTAATAAAGAAAATTATGGTCAATTCCATCGGCGTGTTTGCGAAATGATTTTGAGCAAATTATAAATTTGCGAAACTATTGTGAGTAAACTGTAAGTTTACGAAATAATTTTAAACAAACTAAATAAGGAGAACGTATAACATGAATAAAGTACTTACAAAATCAAAGATTGGTTCTATGTTTATCATTTATGTAGACCCAAAGGATGACAAAATGAATCACAATGATATTAAGACTATGATGTGGGATATTGCCGATGCAATGGATAGAAAGCATAAGGGTTGCATTCAGATTCCATCAAAGTATAGTTCAGCTTTTCGTAATGTATATAATGACAGAGAAGATTATCCATTTTTCTATTATCATAGTGGACATATCTATGGTATTTGTGTAGACAATGGTAAATTTAATGTTTCTGACATTAAAGCACTTTTTAAGGAATATAAGACTGCACATCATATCAATTGTACAATGTATATGTCTTACAACTATTTTGATACATTTTGGATTCCTGCAAGGAGTGGTGTAGTAGGTTTTACTCAGGCACTTGAAGATGCAAAGACAAAATATATTGATGAACGCAAACTAACTTTTATTATCTGAGGTGCTATTAATGGATAATGTAACAAATATGAGTAAGATGAAGAAGTTCAAAGATGCTGAGAAATATGTAAATTGGCTTGATAAGCATGTTGGGAGAAATATTGGTTATGTTACTGGAAGTATTCAACTGCATTACAAGTTTAATTTTACAAGGTATGAAAGTGTCACATACTATACTTCACCAGAATCTAAAGAAATTTTTTTCTATACTCCACAGGAGTATAAGTTTATCGGTACTTCGCATACAGTAGAAGATACGTATAGTTTTTTGCATCGACTTCTTCAAGGAGAATTTGCAAATAATTATGAGTTAGATTATTAATAGGTGGTAAACAATGATTAAATATTCTACAAAACGTTTTGGTAGTTGTGATAGTGTCTTTTGTAGGTTAATTCCAATAGTTCGTGGTAATAATAATGAAGTATATGATATTGTCTCATATATGGAATCACAGAATTATATTAAATATCTTAAATATAAAATGCCAAGAAGGTTTGGAGATTCATTATTTCGTGATTTTGTTGTAGGTTTCAACAATGCAAATAGAACGTATGAGTTTATTAGTACATCAGGTATGAGCCGTGGTGGTACAGGTAAGCTATATTATGTACTTACAAATAGATGTTTTACTAAAAATCCTACAACTGACGAGTTAAGATTTGACGAAAATGCTTTCAGATATTGCTTACATGAAGCGGCTCAAGTCAGTCAGTTTAAAGATAGAGAGTTTATGATGCCGTATAGACTTGAAAATCTTGTTACAGAAGAAACATGGTATAATGTATGTATGCCAATGATTTATAATTATTTTGGTCATTCAGATAGGAATGTTTATATTTGTGATGTTACAATAAATATATCATATCTGTAATATTAATATATTAAGGAGTTGTTAAAAGTATGAAAAAGATGGTACATCTTGAGACACTATCAACACGAATTTATTATGATAAGACCCCTGCTGAAATTATGTCTCTTATAGACCAAGAGATTAACATTTATCTATGGGACACTTCTTATGAGCTTATTAATGTAGTTGAGTATGGCTTTAACCCTACTAAGAAGGGCAATGGTGCTCGTGGATATGCTCGTATTGCAGTATATGTTCCTACTAATGAACCAGATGAAGAACCAGTAGATGTGAATGATGGAAAGTTCCACAGCAATATTAAAATCTAAATAAAGGACGTAATCTTTATGAGAGGTAAATGTTATACAATGTGTACCATTGTCCAGAACAATGATGGTGAAAAATTCATTAGAGAGATAAAGGATATCATTCAAGATATTCAAAGCAAAGGTCTTTAAGCTGAAGTTCAATACAACAATCAAACCATCAATGAGTATAGTGCTTTGGTCATGGCATATAAAATGCAGTAAATTTGTCACTTACCCCTTGAATTACTTATTTTTCAAGGGGTTTTTATTACACAAAAAATGATAGAGGTTATATAGAAAGTGATTAGTAATACTATGTGATACTGTTATGGTGTGTAATTATCTTGAAAGATAAATTTCGATATACGTATTTTTAAAACGACCTCTCAGAATCGCTCATATTTGATTCTAAGATATACTGCCGTATGATTTTACCTTGAAAAGATGTGGGGCTTAGAACGCATTTGAGAGCGTTTAAAAGGCATATGTAAAAATCTATTATTTTTCTTTGGAATACTATTGACATATATGTTGGATTGTGTTATACTGTAAGCACAATCAGAAAGGAGATACGAAATTATGTTTAGACTGGAATGTGGTATTCCAAAAAATCATAAAGTGACTGATTATAATTCGTTCCTTGCAATGGGCAGTTCTGGAATGGTAGTATATATCAAAATTCCAAACATCGCAGATAACACTTGTCATCAAGCATATATGGTATTTCCAGACGGTGAATCTGGTCTAAAGTTTTGGGTTGACTATATTAGTAATTATACAACGTTTGATGAGTTTATTGGATGTGGGGAGCAATTTGATAACTGTTATAATGTAGAAGTTACGGATTTTGTTCCAACAGTAAAAATTTGTGCAAAGAATTGGGAGAGATAATTATGTTAAGAGTAGTACCTAATCAATATATTCCTCGTACAGACCATGTATGTGACTATGAGTGTTTTAAACATATTAGACCAGACGGTATTGAAGTAGTATTCCAAAGAGGTATGGAAGTAGAAATGTTTGGACAGGTTGGTTATATTTATACATCTGTATATGACAACAAAATCATTTCCGCTCATGTGACTTTTACAGGAGCAACGTTTGATACATTCGCAGGTAATTGTGAGGAATGCCAGATTGTTGCATGTAATGTGGTAACAGAACCAGTCTAAATTTAATTCGGGGTAGATAATTATGATTTATAAATATCATGGCTCATATATTAAAGACGATGAACCTATTGAAAAGTATAATTGCTTTCTGTCTCATTATGTTGATGGTTCTGAAATCATATACGTCAGAACACATAGATATAATATCAAAGATGAATTAGGATATATGTATGTTATCTTTCGCAATGACAATGTAATTGATACTGTATTTGTACCAGAGGGTACAACATTTGGTATGTTTCCTGCTAAATGTGAAAAATGTAAGCTATTAAGTTATGACATTCATATTACCAATTGTGTGGAGAAATAATTATGGATAATTTTGAATATACTAAAACGTTTGATAATATCGAAGCGTTTAAAACTTGGGATAAGAATAGCTCAGAAGTTTCTGATATTCGTATCGTAATTAGACTTGACAAATCCATCACTGTGATGTATAATATTAAGCAATAAAACAATAAAGGAGAATACATGATGATTCCAGAATTTATCTCAGAAAAGTTTATCACTCGTCTGTATACCATTGAATATGATGGAAAGATTGGTGGTCAGACGCTTCGCCTTTATGCAGATGATTATGTAAAGCCTGTATTTTGCCACACTCATGGCATTGTATGGCAGGATATTAACGATGTAGCAAAGTATATCAAGCAGTTTGAAAACTACAAGCCATTCTTTAACAACAATCCTGTTGTATATGAGTATTCTATGAATGGTAACACTGTAACAAAGATTATTGTTGCAACTGCTGAGAACCTTATGCATACTGTAGATTAATAGGAGTTTCACATTATGAAACACTGTTCTATCAATCAAATTCTCAATGCGAAGTCTGCTGGTGATATTTTCTCAGCAGACCCAAACATTATGAAAACTGAATACAGAAACTATGCTAAAGTATATCATCCAGATGTATGTCATAGAGAAGATGTCATGACAGCTGTCAATACACTATTTGCACAAGCAAAAAAGATGCTTGAGAATAAGGATTGGGAACAGACAAATGTACTATTCTTCTCTGACACTACACTGAATAAGAGATATTCTTTACATTATAATCAAATGTATAAGTTTGAGTATGGTTATTATTATGTTGGTGATTATACTTTGATTTATATGTTTAAAGAGGAAAAGCCTTGGAAACATTATATTGAAGCTGTTAAAAATATCAAGTATGTTGATAATAAGATTGAATCTTATTTTAGACAGTTTATGCCTGATATTAAGCAAGCTGGTAAATGTAATAAGGGATGGTATATTGCTATTAATAAAGACAAGAATGTATATCCTCTTTCAGAGGTGTTACGTTACTTTAATGGCAAAGTAGATAATAAACATTCTGCATGGATTACCACCAGACTTAACAATATTGTATGTTTCCTAAAAACTACCAATTTGGTACACAATGCAATTACCATTGATAACCTTTTTGTTAAACCATCTTCTCATGGTATATATTTATTAGGTGGTTGGTGGTTTGCAGTAAAAGACAATGATAAGATGGTTGGTTGTCCTAAAGCAGTATATAATGTAATGCCACCAAAGACTAAGACAGACAAGATTGCAAACAGAACTGTTGATATTGAATCTGTAAAACAGATTACTAAAAATATTAGTAAGGATGTAAAGCCACCTATTGCAGAATGGTATAATACAGGTTCTACAGATAATCCATTTGATAATTTGGATAAGTGGGATAACGCTTTAACAAATGCTTATGGTAAACGTAGATTTACTAAAATGGAGATTAATGAAAATGAAATCTATGCAGGATAAAACTTTCCACAATTGCTGTAAAAGATTTGCTAAATGTCAATGTTCTGTATGCAAATTACAATCGTTGTGTAAGAATGGTTGTGATGTTTGTAAACGGAATCATACTTGTTATGAAGTTAATTATTGTAGTGATTATAAACTGTCTGTTCAAAGTGCAAAAGAAGCTGTGTCTGATGTAAGTTAAAAAAATGCAATGTCAAACAATAGACATTCGCTTGAATATAAACATGCGTTAAATAATTTTATTAATAGTCTGTGAGGTGTTATTATGAAGGATAGGCTAACATTTAATAGGATTGTATTCTTTCTAAATATGCTTCTATGCACTTGTATGGGAGCAATGATATATAAGAATGTTATTGAACACAATTATCTTTGGATTATTGGTGACTTTATCATTCTTGTGATGCTATATGTAAGCACTTACTTTTATGCCAAAGATATTGATAAGGAGAGATAATCATGAACCAATGCATTCAATGTTCTCAGCAGAGTTGTGTAAATTGTGTAAGTAATATGAAGTTTGCGGGTCATAACCTGTGCTTCAATAATAAGTCAGAAATGTTCATGCGCGATGTAAATAATAAGTCGTGTAATGAATTTAGGAATAAGATTAACGGTTAATTAAGAAAGGAAGATGATTTTATATTAAGGTTGAATATGATTTAACACCAGACGATTATATCAAAGATTTTAAATTTCGCAAACGCCAGAAAGATTTAACAGGATTGATTTTTGGTAATTTAAAGGTTATTGGTGTTCATAAAGAATGTGAAAGAAATAGATTATCGTGGTTAGTGCAATGTCAATGTGGTTCTGGTTATTGTTTTGCGGTAGATGGTAGAAGCTTACAAAATAATCACAATGTTAGTTGTCCATTTTGTAAAAAGGATGTAGCTTCAAAACATCACAAAACTCATGGGGATTCATATTCACGACTATATAATATATATAGAGGGATGTTGTACCGTTGTTATAATTTAAATTACTCAGAGTATCATAATTATGGCGGTCGAGGAATTTATGTATGTGATGAATGGAAAGACAGCTATATTACATTTCGTGATTGGTCTTTTGCACATGGATATGACGAGACATTAACACTTGACCGTATAAACGTAGATAAAGAATATAGCCCAGATAATTGTAGATGGGCAACAACAGAAGTACAAAGTAATAATAAACAAGACACTATATATTTAACTGTGTTTGGTGTTACAAAACCATTATCTATATGGGCAAAAGAAACTGGAATTAATAAAAACGCAATATATTATAGGTATTATAGTAAAACTTTTACTACAGATGAAGAAATTTTATATGGCAAAGATTTAATTTATTTTAGAAAGGATAATTAATTATGGGTTGCGGAAGTTTTTCAAAATCTGCATGGCATGATTACGCTATGCGTACTAATCTAAGTAGTGCTTCTACTACTGGCGGTCGAGGTTCTATTTATTCGGCATCAAGCCTAAATCCAGAACTTGACCCAAAAAACATTACTGTTCGTGAATGTCGTGATAGCGCAGACCATCCAAACAGTATGCCACTCATTATTGGTTGTGATGTTACTGGTAGTATGTCACCTGTACTGCGTTCTGTTATTCAAGGTCTTGGTACTCTAAATGCAGAACTACAGAATCGTGACATGAATGATGTAGCTGTATGCTATATGGGTATTGGTGATTGCGCGGCTAATGATAGAGCACCACTACAGGTAACTCAGTTTGAGTCTGATATTCGTCAGGCAGAAGCACTACAGAAGATTTGGCTTGAACAGCGTGGCGGTAGTAACGAAAGTGAGAGTTATATTCTACCGTGGTATTTCGCGGCTAATTATGTCAAGGCTGATGCTATTGATAAGGGTAAGCGTGGCACACTGATTACTTTTGGTGATGAATGTTGCCCATCCGAGCTGACTAAGGCTCAGATTAAGAAGGTATTTGGTCATGAGATTCAGGATGATAAGCTGACTGCTGACCAGCTACTTACCGCAGTATCTCGTAACTGGGATGTTTACCATCTAATCATTGAAGAAGGTAACTTCTACTCTAACCGTTACGGTATTGATAGTGGTAGACAGAGCCGTTGCGAACAGTCATGGGCATTTATGGGTCAGAATGTAATTAACGTATCTGATTATCGTAAGCTACCTGAGATTATTGTATCTCTTATGGCTATTAAGTGCGGTGCTGATGTTAAGGAAGTTATTAATAGTTGGGATGGTACAACTGCGGTTGTAGTAGACCATGCTGTTGGTAAGATGGCAAATGTATCCACTGGCTCTGACATTATTGAATTTTAAATAATATTTGCCTTATTAATAAAGGCAAACACTTATGGCTTTGCCATAAGAATGTCACCTTTGTAAACAAAGGCAAAAAATTAGGGATGGCGAAAGCCATCCCTATTGACATTTACGGAAGGATATGTTATACTATTAATACAAAAAGAAAAGGAGACACAAAATTATGCATAAATTAATAATGCTTTTATTTGGTATTGTAGAGGAAACTATTATACTTCATACTGACGATGAATATTACCCATCTCAGGCTATTCTAACCATTGTTAATAGATGTTGTGTTGATGATATAGAAGTTGTAAACGTTAAACATATGTATCGGTACGAATCTACTAAGAAGGAATTAATTAGCGTTAATATAACGCTTAGAACAAAACGCAAAAATAAAGGTAGATTAAAGTACCTCAATGAACTTTTATTAAATAATAAGGTACACATGGACATTAAGGAGAATTGGTAATGTATAATATTGAATATGTTTGCGGATTAGGATATGGTGATGAGGGCAAAGGTCGTATTGCCGCTTATGTTGCAACTAAGTATGATACTGACGATACCATTAGTGTATTGTGCTCTGGCTCAAGTCAGCGTGGTCATACTATGGTTGATGAGAATGGTGTACGTCATGTATTCCATCATTTTGGCTGTGCTACTATGTATGGCTATCCTAATTATATTGATAAGAGATTCTATGCTAATCCTATGATGTTCCGTATGGAATGGGAAGAACTTGAGAGTAAGGGTATTACTCCTGTAGTATATCTTAATAAAAATTCTCACCTTGTACTTCCATATCATATTCTTGCAGACCAGTGTTATGTAGAAACTCGTAGAGAATCTGATGATGTTGTAGATAGCAGTTGTGGTTGTGGTGTATGGCAAGCTGCATATTATGACGAGTTCAATGATAATCAATACGGAACTTTCATTGAAACTCTTATGAATAGAGACAAGTTTGATATTTGTGTAAAGTATTTCCGTAATTTGGAAAGATTTGTTGATGTGATGGTTCGTGATACTGATGGTAATGTAGATAGTGAAATTATTAATAAATACTGGCAACTTATTAATAATGACAATATCTGGGAAAACTATTGGGAAGATTTAAACTTCATGCTTGAACATTGTACATTAGTAAATGCTATTGATGATATTCAGGATGCAGGATATAATAATTATATTATTGAGCTTTCTCAAGGTCTGTTACTTGATAAAGTGTATGCTACCGATGGTCATGTTACCAGTTGTGCTACAGCTCCATCTGCATATCAAGAATTTATTAATCATTTTGGTAGCAATGATTGTAATGTATTTCTTAATTTTGTTACTCGTTGGTATTTAACTCGTCATGGTTATAATGTAGATTCTTATTCAGAAACTATGAATCATTCTTTTGAAGCTCTTGGTATTAATAGAGATAATGTAAACGAGACAAATGTATATAATGAATGGCAAGGTAATTTTAATTATGGATTTCTGTCTCTTAGTAAAATCTATCACTTAGTAGAATCTGAGTGTACTGGTTTTAATTGCTCTGTTAATGTTAGAACATTTATTACTTGTTTTGACCAAGTAACTAGTAAGATTTATCTACATAAGGATGCAAATCCTTTTGATGATGATACAGAAGAATGCTATTGTTGTATGCCACATGAGTTTTTACAGAAGTTTGTAAAAACTGTAAAAAATGCTGTTGGTCATAGCACAGTTCCTAGTTATTATGTATGCTGTGGTGAACAGCCAGAAAATATCATTAGACTTAGAAAAGATATGATTTCTGATTTAAGAATGTATAATAGCGAAAATCATACTGCCATAGGTGTTGCTTGCAATGCTAATGATGAAACTGTTTATGGTAACGATGCAGTTGGGTATACTTATGCTCCTATTACTACTCGTTATAGTCCAACGGTTGCAACTGTTGCCACTGATGATGTAAATACACTGAATTGTTCTACTACTTCCGATAATATATATGTTGGTGGAACTGGTGGAACTGGTAATATTAGTGTTAATACAAGTAATGTATATCGTGCTTTAGCGCATGCTGCAAATATTGTAGGGCATGTACATAATGATTTTGATGATGGGCATTGGATTAACTTTTAAGCTATAATACCAAAATATAACATACCATCATTATCAAAATATAACATACCATTATTATCAAAATACCATCATTATCAAAATACCAAATTATAACAACACCAAAATACCAAAATTATAACATACCATCATTATCAAAATACCATCATTATCATCAAATTATAACACGTCCCTCCCCCTCTCTCTCAATTAAAATTCTATCACGATATAAAAAAAATAAAAAATAAAAAAAAGAAAGAGAAATCCAGTAAAGAGAAAGAAAAATCAATATATAATAAGGCAATATTGATAATCATGATAATTGGTAAATAATGGTATGTAAAATTACTAATACAGATTGTATTGTAAGGTGATAATAATGTATTATAATAAAAGTACACGTAAACGTGACAGTGTTGCATCAGACGTAGTAACACAATATGTTTATGACAATTTATATAAACATATATATAAAGAACCATATATTGTAGAAAATACAGTAGCACAAAAAGCAGGAATTGATATTTGGGACGCAGATACAAATGTCACTATAGATGAAAAGTGTAGATTGAGTGATATTGAAAATGGTATTTATGGCAATACATTTGCTGTTGAATTAGGATGGATAAATAATAAAAAAGGTAATAAACATGTTAGGATGAGAGGTTGGGGGCTGAGTAGTTATCAAACACCTACATATTATAATTTTATATGGTTAGGGGAAGTGGGGGTAAATCGCATCAAGAAATTAAGAAAAGAGCATATACGTCAAGTAGAATGTCTCTTTGTTAAA
>OBLI01001667.1_pt1 | contig 20933 bp, 14 predicted proteins | sample 1519701 | NCBI WGS metagenome assembly OBLI01 (sample SAMEA3663005, study PRJEB22513) | pig gut metagenome | biome: pig gut; feature: pig-associated habitat; material: faeces | place: France | collected 2012
CTCATAATTGTATCTCCTTATATTATATATCCGCCGCAAAATTACAAATAAAAATTGAAAGGACAAAGAAAAAGGGAGAAAAACTTGCGTTTCGCTCCCTATTACTATCTTTAATAATTAAATTTTAACCCATGAATCCCAATCAATATCATTTAGATATTCCAACACTTTCTGACATAATGGGTCTATATCATTTTTGGCGGTATCCCACAAGTCCACGTTTGACACTTGAGCATAACCATGAACCAAAACATGACGCATACCGATTATCTGTTTCCATGGCAAACCCGTATGAGTCTCAATAAAATCTTTCGACAACATATTCGCCGCCTCACCGATTATCTCTATATTCTTCATTACGGAATAATAAATCCGTATGTCATTAACAAAGTCGTCATACGATACCCCATCAAGTATTTTCTTGACATTATTTGCATAAAAGACGATGTCTTCAAGTCTGCCTTTGTCCCTACTTCGCTCTCTCATAGATTAAGTATTTATCCTTGTTTACACTTTCAATGGCCCATGGTCTAAGTGTGCCGTCTTCAACAATATCAACCTTTCTGCCTATGAGGTTTTCCAAATCGATATGCATACCAGATATTTTCAACAGGCCAATACGCTGACTTCTGTCATACTGGACAAGGATATCAACATCACTGTCCTTGGTTTGCTCGCCTCGCGAGTAAGAACCAAAGAGCCATGCCTTCAAGACTGGTTGAGTCTTGAAATATTCGGCAATCGTTTTTGTCATCATACCTGTTGTCATAATATTCCCTATTTATATATGTTTCCGCTGCAAAGTTATAAATAAAAATCGAAAGGACAAAGAAAAAGGGAGTTTTTTTGTGATTTGAGATATATACTCTAAATTTTTTGTGGGTTGACTCTCAAATGAGGGGATTTCGCTCTCAAATGAGGGAGATTGGCTCTCAGAGGACGATGAGGGGGGATAAATTCCTTGTCATGGATATTGAAGTAACCAACTGATAATCAAGATTAAAAAACTTTTTTTAAGGGTAGTGCTCACTTTATTTTCAAGAGCCTTGGTCGGAGTTTGAGAGTATGTAACTTTGCACCCAGAAATTTAAATCTTTTGCATATGACAGATGTTAATACGACATTGGGCTACGTGCTCAACAATGACCAGCAAAGGCTGGTGGAAGAGAACTGGGAGTTTGCCGCAGGAGTGGCAAGGGGTTATGCCGGGGGCTGTGTGCCGATGGCTGAACTGGAAAGCGAGGCCTGGACGGCTCTCTGCAAGGCTGCCTTTAAATATAAAAAGGTGGAGGGCTGCAAGTTTACTTCATACGCCGACTACTTTATCCGGGGCAGCATCTTGAGGTTGCTCAAGAGCGAGGGTGAAAGGCGAGCCGTGGAGGTGTGCTCGGTGGAGGACGACTTGGCTGAGGACAATCTCGACGGGGATGAAGAGTGGCTGGCTGACGACAAGAGGCGCGAGATGCTCGCCGAACTGATGGAGAAGCTCACCCCAAAAGAGCGCGAAGTGGTGAGGCGATACTACGGAGTGGGATGTGAGGCTGTCACGGTGATGGAGTTGGCTAAAGAGTTGGGAGTGACTCCTGAGCGAGTAAGACAGATTCTCACCAAGGCGGTCAACAAATTGAAAATTTTGTCTAACCAAAAATGATTATTTTACTTATGCACAACAAAGGGTTGATGGAGTTGGCAGCCTCTACAAAACTGCCGATGAAAGTGTTGGTGATGGCTGCGGACATTGAGCCGCTGACGAAAGCCATAGAGATGGGGTATGTGGTGTGTGACGGCAACGGAGGCGCCACGTGGATGCTTGGCAGCAAGACATTGCTTGCCTACTTCTTGGGACGTGTGTGGGCGTCGGACTTCCCTACTGTTAATAGGGGTGGCGGCTCGCCGGTGTGGACGAAGGGCGAGGGTGTGTTCCCTGCAAAGGCTTTGGAGAGAATCTTCGACGAGCGCAACCTGAAGGAGCTTCGACAGGGAAGGCTATACAACAGTGTGCCCGAGGGTCATCTCATCGTTGACCGACTTTTCATTACATTACAATAATTACATTACAATAAATATATATATCATTATGGCAAATCAGATATCAGAAAACACTAAGAAGTTGAATAACAAGGAGTTAAGAAACACGCTACCTCCTGCAATGCCTCGAAAACTGCCGTTTTTGGTGGCTCATTTGATAAAAAACGTGCCTTATGTGTGCCGTCCGTCGGTGGCAAACGGTATTTTTCCGTCTCTTGCCGTACATTTGAATGAGGTGAAGTTCGAACTTATCGACGGCACTGAGAAGGAGGCAACGTTCATGAGTGTGAACATCGCTCCGCAATCGTCGGGCAAGTCGGCGGTGAACAAGCCGGTGGAGTATATCCTTGCCGACATCGTGGAGCGCGACAAGGTGAACCGTGAGCGCGAGCAGGAGTGGAAGGACTCGATGAACAAGAAGGGGGCCAACAAGGAGAAGCCCAAGCGACCGGACGACTTGTGCGTGCAGGTGTTGGTGAGCGACATGACCAATGCCGCCTTTGTACAGAGGATGAACGACGCCAAGGGCAAGTATCTATACACCAACTTGGAGGAAATTGAGCTGTTGCGCCAGTTGCACACCAACGGCACCAAGGACGTGGGCAAGATTATCTGTCTTTGCTTCGACAACGGCATGTATGGACAGGAGCGAGTGGGAACGCAGTCGGTGACGGCAAGGGTGGCCCTGCGCTGGAACTGGAACGCCTCGACCACCATACTCAAGGGGCAGAAGTTCTTCCGTGGCAGCTTGGTGGATGGCACACTCTCACGCCTTAACATCTCGACTATCATTCCCGACAAGACCAAGCCCTTCGTCTATGGCAAATATGACGAGCAGTTTGCCGCCGACCTCAAGCCGTATATCGACCGTCTGAACGAGGCAAGTGGTACGGTGGTGTGCCGAGAGGCGTTGCGCATGGCGAAGAGGATGTTGGAAAGATGTCAGCGAGAGGGCGACCTGACGGGCGACGACGTGTATCAGGACTTGTCGTATCGTGCCGTGACGATAGCCTATCTCAAGGCGATGGTGTTGTATATCGCTCATGGCATGCAGTGGTCGAAGGAGATCGAGAAGTTTGCCGAGTGGAGCCTCGACTACGACCTGTGGTGCAAGTGTCACTACTTTGGCGACGACATGACTGAAGAGAAGCAGAAGGAGCGTGTGGAGCACAAGCGAGGCCGACAGAACATGCTGGAGATGTTGCCCGAGCGATTCACTGAGGACCAGGTGGTGGAGGTGCGACGCCGATTGGGTCTGGACGATGACGCCAAGAACATGCTTCGCGTGTGGGTATTTCGCAAGTATATCCAAAAGGATAATGACAGTGGTGTGTATAAGAAGAATTTAACATAAATACTTATGATAAGTGATAAAATCTGTAATAAGTTTGGAAATATGAAATAAAAATCGTAATTTTGCAGCGCACATTAATAAAGCATCATGGTTATGGAAGAAAAGACTGTAAAAGAAGAGGCTAAGAGAATACCTTATGGTATGATGAACTTCGTCGCTATTCGCGAGGACAACTGCTACTATGTCGATAAGACAAGGTTTGTTGAGAAAGTGGAAAAGGCCAACAAGTTCTTTTTCTTTATCCGCCCTCGTCGTTTCGGCAAGAGCCTCACTTTGTCGATGTTGCACCACTATTACGACATCAATGCCGCTGATAAGTTTGAGAGACTTTATGGCGACTTGTATATCGGCAAGCATCCTACACCCAATCACAACAAGTATCTCGTTATTTATCTCAACTTTGCGGTGGTCAATGCCGACTTGGGCAATTATCGCAGTGCGTTGGATGCGCATTGCAACACGCGCTTTAATTCATTTTGTGACAATTATGCAAGGCTTTTGCCAGAGGGTATCAAAGATGAATTGAATAAAAAGAACGGATGCGTGGCACAGTTGGACTATATATATGATGAATGCGATAAGGCTGGTTTGAAAATATATCTCTTCATCGACGAGTATGACCACTTCACCAATCATATCCTCTCTGATGCCGCCCGCCTTGATGAATACAAGGGCGAGACGCACGGCACAGGCTACCTGCGCACATTCTTTGATACCATTAAGGCAGGCACTTATTCCTCCATCGAGCGTGTCTTCATAACCGGTGTCAGTCCCGTAACCCTCGACGACCTCACCAGCGGTTTCAACATAGGCACTAATTACTCACTTGCCTACGGCTTTAACGAGATGGTGGGATTCACTGAGGAAGAAGTGAGAGAGATGCTGACTTACTATTCGCAGCATTATGAGTTCAATCACACCGTGGATGAACTTATCGAGATAATAAAGCCTTATTACGACAACTATTGCTTTGCGTTAAAGGCATACAGCAAGACAACCATGTACAACTCCAACATGGTTCTATCGTTCATTTATAAATATATAGACGAGGGGGGTGAGTTGCCCCCGCAGATGCTTGAGGAAAATATCCGTGTGGATTATAACAAGCTGCGCATGCTTATCCGCAAGGACAAGGAGTTTGCGCACGATGCCTCTATTATCCAGACATTGGTGTCGAAAGGATTTGTCACAGGCGAACTGAAGGAAGGATTCCCGGCAGAAGATATCGCCAAGAGCGACAATTTCCTCAGTCTGCTTTACTACTTCGGTATGGTTACTATCGGCGGTTTATATCGTGGAAAACCCAAGTTTGTCATTCCCAATGAAGTCGTGCGCGAACAGGTATATACGTATCTTCTCGACAACTACCACGACAACCATCTCTACACCGATATGGATAAGCTCAGCCTTTTGGAGGAGAACATGGCATACGATGGTGAGTTCAAGCCATTCTTCCAATTTATAGCCGACAGCATCTATACCTTTGCCTCGCAGCGCGACCACCAAAAGGGCGAGTCGTTTGTCCATGGCTACACCCTTGCCCTTGCGAGTCTCTGTTGCTATTATCGTCCCATCTCCGAGCTTGACAACCAGAACGGCTATGCCGACGTTTTCCTGCGCCCCCGTTGTGAGATATACAAAGATATGGAACACTCATACATCATCGAATTGAAATATCTGAAGAGTAATGCTACAGAGGCGGAAGTGAAGACAGCTGTGAAACAGGCTCAGGCACAGGTATGCCGATATGCCGAGACGGTGAACGTGAACGACAACATCGGGCACACCATCCTCCACAAGGTATATGTTGTATATAAAGGTGTGGAGATGGTGGCGTGCGATGAAGTCGATTAAATACAGTAGATAAAATTACTTTTCAATTATGCGATAACGCCCGCTGAGGTGCATTAGGGCAAAGAGGCGGACGAGTCCGTCGTAGTAGGCATCGAAGTATCCATCATCGTAGGGCTCATGCTTGGAATTCCACAGACGCTCGATGAAATCGCGACTTTTCACATGTGTGGCAGCCAATGACGCTGCTGCCGATGTGGCTACAAAGCCTACAGAATGACGCAGTTTCTTGTAGCCTCCGGCTTCGAGGATATCGTCGGGCTCAGTGCCGTCGATGTTATATTGGTCGAGGAATGTGTCAATACCCTTTGAATAGAGGAAGTTCTGTATGCGGTTGGCATACTGCTGCTGCCAATCCCTGTCGGCACACGACCAGGAATAATCCATGGCAATGTTCATAGGTACACGCCATGAGTCATAGCGGAAGGCATCGCCGAGGACACCGCCACGCTTCATGAGCGAACCGTCGTAGTTGCTGTAGTCGGGATTGAGTCCTGTCACTGGATGAATGCTCTTGTGGAGATACTCGCGAGAGGCCTTGGCACAATCGAGCCAAAACTGCTCACGCCCGTCATTGGCATATTTTGCCCATATCTCATAGAATACGGGAATATGATATGAGGGGTCGGTAAACTGTCCTCCCCATGGATCGGGAGTGAAGGTGATGAGTTTGTGCTCGATATTGATGAGCGGTGAGGCGTCCGACATACCGGTTTTCTCCATCGAACAGTTGAGGATATTCTGTGCCTCGGCAAGATAATTGATACCGGTGTCGTTGCCCCAACGGTTGGAGGCAAAGATTAGGGATGTGATGAAATAGAGTTCGCCGTCGGATGCCGCTCCCTGGGCATTAGGCTTTCCATCGGTCTTGCAGCTCCAACGGAAATATCCCTTTCTCTGCCCGTCCTGATGCTGCATATACTTCTTCGACCATCGCCACAGACGGTCGAAAATGTCTTTCTTGTCCCATTGCACTGCAATCATCATACCATAGGACATACCCTCGGTGCGCACGTCGTGGTTCTTGATGTCGGAGATATAAGCCATCGAGTCGCCCACTTCGAAATACACCTTATTCGGTCCTTTGAATAATCCGTCGAAAGCCTCTTGCAACTTTGCGTCGATGGCAGTCTGAGAATATCCCATTTCAGCGAAGAGATTACGGTATTTCCCCGTTTTCATCGCTCCTTGTGACCACGGCAACATATCGAAGCCGATATAGTCGATTTCTGCTTTTGTTCCTTTAATAAGTGTCACATTAATATCTTTTACACCCTTCGGGGTATCCTTCACCTTTACTCTCACGTCGCGCCATTTGTCGGTCTTCGGAATATCCACCACAGCCACCAACTTGCCTCCTGCCTTTACGGCAATGCGTGCCGCCGAAGCCGACTTTGCCCTCATGACAATCTCGCCTACGGCCTCATTGCCGAAGTCAACCCGATTGTAATCCACCGACGCTCCCTTCTTGGGGAATATAGTCTTCCATCCCTCAAAAGGTGCGGTTTCATCGAGAAAAGCAATAGTTGCCCCACCGGAAATGCGGCTATAGCGATCGATTTCTATGCGATTGCGTGCAGAAGTTATTCCCACTCCACGCAGTGTGGGCGTAACCTTGCGTATTGTTCCATCGGCATTGAAGAAGAGCGAGTCGCAGCGGGCAGAGCGCAGTTTGTCGAACTCGGGCGAATAGTCGTTGTGATGATAGAAGAGATACCACTGTCCCTTATATTCTACGATGGAATGGTGGTTTGTCCAGCATGCCACCGGCGATTCGTCCATGATTACCCCCTTGAACTCAAACGGTCCCATTGGCGAGTCGCCCATGGCGTAGGCCAGCGTCTCGGTAGAGTCGCGCACCCATGGGAAGGTGTAATAATACTTTCCTTGTCGCTCAAAGACAAAGGGGCCTTCCTTGAATCCCTCGGGAAGGTTCTTCACCTGTTCCGGTTTGGAGTCGAGTTCCATCATGTTGTCCTTCAGTCGTGCCATCCACATTCCCATACCAGCCCAATAGATATACGACTTACCGTCCTTGGGATCGATGAGAACGCAAGGGTCAATACCGTTGAGTCCTTCTATCGGTCGCCACATCGGGCGGAAGGGCCCTTCGGGACTATCGGCTATCGCCACTCCCACACCAAATCCCTTTTTGTCGCCACGAGGTGCTGCGGGGAAATAGAAATAATATCGTCCGTCCTTCTCCACGCAATCGGGAGCCCACATGGCGTAGGAATCGCGCTTCACCCACGGCACCTTGTTTTGTGTGACAATCACTCCGTGGTCGGTCCAGTCGGTGAGATTCTCCGACGAGAAGACATGATAATCCTCCATCGAAAACCATTTTTTCTCCGGTTCCACCGGACTCACAATGTCGTGTGATGGATAAAGAAACATCTTTCCATTAAACACTCTCGCCGTGGGATCGGCGGTATATTGGTCGCGGATGATGGGGTTTTGCGCCAAAGTAGCCGTTGACGCAATACCCATCATTGCCAGTATCACTATACTTTTTTTCATTTACGGAAATTCCATTTAGAGTTATCACTGTTGAAATCATATTCAGCCAATGTCGGCGTACTGTCGGCTACGGAGTAGATGCAATACTTGGTGTTTACTCCGTCGATGCCAGGGATAGCCTTAGGCATGATACGGAAAGTGCCGTCGGTGAGCTGCTCTATGCGCCATAGCTGATTGGAGTCTCCTGTATATTCTGCCACGGTGGTCAGCTCCTTGTCGGCTGTTGCAGCCAAGGCACGATTGGTGCCCTCGATGGTAATCTTGAAATAGGGATTGCTCAGATATCCACCAGCCTCCGGCACGGGGGTGATAGTCCAACGCTGATGCGGACGGAACATATTGTCGCCCGCTCTCACGGCGATGTCGCCTTCGGGCCATGTCTGTTTTACGTCGTCGAGAGTCTGCGAGGGCAGCGGTTTGGTGGGTTCTGCGGGGTCGATCTTCCACCACATCCGGCGCTCCTGTTCAATGCGCACGAAATCCACAGCCAACTCCAAGGCATAACCACGGCGTTCCGACTCGATGCTCATAGTGCCGCCCTCAAACTGTTCGCCAGCCACAGGCCAGTCGTTTTTCCACAGCAGTGGACGGATGGCGAGCACACTTCTGCCGCTTCGCTCGAAGTCGGCCTCATAATGGAATGATGTCACCTCGACACCCTCGTCGATGATAGTGCGACCGAAATGTCCCGCTCCCACGGCACGACGTGATGCCGGCACTACCATCTTTCCGCCACCTTTTATCATGTCTCTGCCAACATTGTCGAGATATGGTCCTGTAACTTGGCGCGAGCGTCCTGCCACGATATTATATGTAGAGTTCACTCCGTCGCAGCAAGTGCCGTGTGTTCCAAGCAGATAATACCATCCGTTGCGGTAGATAAGGTCGGTGGCCTCGCAGTCGATGGCTACATCCTTCTCCTTGTTGCCCTCCACACGTCGTCCTGTCTTGGGGTCGAGCTCAATCATACGGATAAATCCGAAGTATGTGCCATAGCTCATCCACAGGCGACCGGTTGTAGGGTCGAGCAGGAGTCCGGGGTCGATAGCGTCACAGTCTTCAAGGTCGGCAGAGCGCACCACCTCAATTGGTTCGCTAAACTTAAAGTCGGGCGACTTCGGGTCGAGGGTTTTGTTCCACATTGTATATATTATACCACAATGTCCTCCACCAAGACCACCGCCTGTACCACCATATACCACGAGATACCTGTCGCCAATCTTCAATGCGTCGGGAGCAGCACCACCTCCGGGTCGCTCTGCCCCACCCTTCCATGTCCATCCGTCCTCGGAGATGAGTCCACCGCCGCCGGTGCCAAAGGTGTAGTATTTACCGTCGCACTCCACAAGAGTCGATGGGTCGTGAATCCATGGTTGTCCTATCTGTGCCTCTGCGGCCATTGTCGCCATCATTGTGGCTGCCAACGCTATGTATTTCTTTGTCTTCATCTTATTCTGATATTCTTCACAGGATTACCGTTTTCGTCAATAAATCTCACACAGAAGTCGCTCATTCCAGGACCGTTGATCACAGCACCACGCAGGATGTTCACTCCCTTCTTAAGGGTTATTCGCCTCGACATTCCATCGTCGGCCACCATGCGTCGGTCGCCCGAGAGCATCAGAGTCTCCTCGCCGTTGAGCCACCACATCGAGGCAGAGTTGGAGCCAACAGAAAGGCGCACGCCTTGGATGTCCTCGTCACACTCTATCACTGTTGTGGCGAGGAAGACGATGCCGTAATACTGCTTGTCGAGTCCTGTGGCAAAGCGGAACAGTTTGACGTTATACAGTTTGCTGTCCATCTTATGCCATTGCAGTTTCTGCTTACCCACCTTCACTTTCTGTCCGTCCTTGGGCAGCAGTGAGAATTGTCCCTTGAAATATTCCATACCGAGGTGTTCCTTGATATAGGAATCAGTAAACACTGTGTTTCCCCTGTTGGGCTTGTCGATAGGTTCGAGCAATGTCCATCTGCGTATAAAGCCCTCGTTGTCGGGGGTTGTAGCCTCGGCTGTTGCAGGGGTGAAATAATTATCAATGGAAGGTCCCTTGTCGGCGACCTTCCAGTTCTCTCGTTGTGCATGCATTGCCACCGACATCATCAGTGCAATAGCCATCATACAATATTTCTTCATCAATTCCTAATCCCTAATTCCTAATTATATCTCAACGTTCAACTTCTTCAAGTCTTCCGGTCTCGAACTGCTTCCCACGAACACCTCATACTTTCCAGGCACTACGCGCATGGTGTTTGTCGCGGGATCGAAGAGAGTGAATGCCTCCTCGTCGAGTTTGATTTCCACGTTCTTGGTCTCTCCCGGCTTCAACGTCACACGCTCAAAAGCCTTGAGGGTCTTCAGCGGACCGTCAACATCGTCGCAACGACGAACATACACCTGAACGACCTCGGTGCCCTCGCGCTTGCCCGTGTTCTTTAATGAAGAATGAATAGTGAATGAAGGTTTCTCTTGTGTAGAAGAACTTTCATTCTTTAATATTTTAATATTTTCATTTTTAAAAGTGGTGTAGCTTAGGCCATATCCGAAGGCATAGAGGGGATCGGAGAAGTAGCGGTAGGTGCGACCCTTCATCGAGTAGTCCTCGAAGTCTGGCAACTGACTGCTGCTCTTGTAGAATGTCACGGGGAGCTTGCCTTGTGGGTTGTAGTCGCCGAAGAGAACATCGGCTACGGCTGTTCCGCCCTCCATACCGGGATACCACACCTGCACGATGGCTGCACAACGCTCTGCCTCGGGGGCAAGGGCAATGGCCGAACCAGAGCAGTTGACGAAGATAATCTTCTTACCTGCCTCGGCAAGATGGCGGATGAACTCGCGCTGCACCTTGGGCAATTCGATATGAGTGCGGTCGCCACCCTTGAATCCGTCGATCTTCACTGGCATCTCCTCGCCTTCGAGCTGTGATGAAATACCGCCCACGAAGACAACGGTCTCGATACCTTTGAGCTTGTTGATAGTCTCGGCATAGTCGATGGGCAGTTCCTCACCGATGTTCAGTTTCATGTTTGCTCCCCATGTCTTCACAGTGTGGTAAGCTAACTCAACGTCGTATGTCTTACCCTTCTCCACGTCGAGTTCGAAGCGCATCGGTTGGTCGCGCCATGTACTGTCGGCAGCGAGGGTCTTGCCGTTCACCTTGAGCGAGAAGGCACCGGTGTATTGCATGCGAATCACGGCCTTGCACGACTTCTCGGGCACGAAGGTTGTCTCATACATAGCCGAGAAATCCTCCATTCTCACACCATTGGCAAAGGTGTGCTGACCGCTTGTAGTCACCGCGATTGGGTTGACGTAATATTCCTTGGTCACTGGTTTGCCCGAGCGTGAGGTGTTGTTCCAGAACGTACCTCTAATACCCTTCTTGCCGTCGGACTTGCACTGTGTCAGGAAACTGTTGACAACGCAGTCCTCGGTGAGGTCGCATCCCTTAAGATAAGTCACGTTCTTCTTGCCCATCTTGGCACGTATTCCATCGAGGATAGTCACTGTCGTATTAGGCGTACCGTTGTAGTTACCCCACATCATCGGGACATTATCCGCATTCGGACCGATGACGGCAATCTTCTGCTTTTTGGAAAGAGGCAACAATTCCTCATTGGCTTTCCCTTCGGCCGCCGAACGTTGTTTCCTAATTCCTAATTTCTCATTTTTCAATAGCACAATGCTCTGCCTTGCCATATCCAATGACAGCTGGCGATGCTCCTTGCAACTGAGCACAGACGGTGAAATCTTCGACCACTCGCATGCCTCATGCTCATCCATCTCGCCTAATTCAAAGCGGGCTTCGAGCAGACGGACTACATGCTTGTCAATCTCCTTCTCGGTGATCAGACCCTTTGCCACAGCCTCTGGCAGTTTGGCATAGGCGTATCCGAATCCACACTCAACATCAGTGCCGGCTATGACACCCTTGGCAGCGGCATGATGGGGTGTGGATGACGACTTATGGGTAGTGAAGAAGTCGGCAATGGCACCGCAGTCGCTCACTACCATATACTTGAATCCCCACTCGTCGCGCAGAATCTGCTGAAGGAGCTTGGTGCTTCCGCAGCAAGGCTCATCATCCCAACGCTGATAGGCACACATCACCTCACGCACCTTTGCCTTCTGCACCAAGTCCTTGAATGCAGGCATATACGTCTCCCAGAGATCGCGCGGTGACACATCATTTATATTGGCCACATGACGGCTCCACTCGGGACCACTGTGTATGGCATAGTGCTTGGCACAGGCAAGGAGTTTGCGGTGTTTGGCAGTCTCAGGACCTTGGAGTCCTCTCACCACAGCCTGTCCCATCAAGGATGTGAGATATGGGTCTTCGCCGTATGTCTCCTGTCCACGTCCCCATCTCGGGTCGCGGAATATATTTACGTTGGGAGTCCACACCGAAAGGCAGTGGAATCGGGTTGTAGGAATACCATTCTGATATTGCTCGTTCCACTTGGCTCGTGTCTCGTCGGAAGCCACAGTGAACACACGCTCCACCATAGGCACATTAAATGATGCCGCCATACCGATTGGTTCGGGGAACACAGTGACATTGGTTTGGTTGGCAAGTCCATGCAGAGCCTCGCTCCACCAACTGAACGGCTTTATACCCAGTCGTGGAATGGCTGGCGATTCATCACACATCAAGTCAGCCTTTTCCTTTAAAGTTAGTCTTGAAGTAAGATCAACAGCTCTCTCGTGAGCCGAGAGGTTAGTGTTTTGATACGGCCATTGTTGTGCCGAAATGCTGCCGCAGGTAGTCACTGCCACAGCGAGTAATAGGTTTCTAATTCTCATAATATTTATTGTAATCAACACGTGTTTTAAATTCTCCTCGCCTCCCACCAGTCGAAGTTGAAGAGGTTCTTCTTCTGCATGGAATTGCTCTTAAAGACGAAATAGACGTCGTGGACACCGCTGCACTTGGTAAGACCAGTGCGGAATGTCTCATACTTGAACTTGGTGTTGGGGACATCGATATGACCAGCCTTCCATCCGTCGGGAGCGTCGAGACGAATCTCCATACTTCCTCCCAACATCTGGGCTGAACAGCTCACAACCATTTCCTTGGCTCCCTTGCCGAAGTCAACGCCCTTGACGAGGATATATTCGCCATCGTCGATATCGGTGACGAAGAGTGTGGGATTCCACGGACCGGAAGGATTCTCGCGAGTGGTCTTCAGTCCATATCCCCATGCCATGGTCTCAGCCTCTACACGGCGGAATGGATTGAATGTGCCCACCTGCTCGAGTTTGCAGTCCTGGAAATATGGCAGTTCCTGTATTGTGCCATCGGCGTTATAAGTCATCTCGGCAGCCGACACCGAACGACGCTCTGCATGACGGCTCGTCTCAAATCGAAATATGTCGTAATTTAGTCCGAAACAATATGACTTGCCCTTATATTCTATAATACCAGGATGATTGCCTCGTGTGCGTGGAGTGTGGTCCATGATGTGTCCCTTATGCTCCCAAGGGCCAGTGGGCGACTTGCTCATGGCATAGCCAATACCCTCGGGGCAGCATGTTGAAGCATAGGCAAGATAATACCACTTCTCGCCACGAGCATTCTTGCGCGACCAGAACCATGGTCCTTCCTGATAATCGCCGATGGGGTCCATCTGCATTATCTCGCCCTTGGTGGAGATCATGTCTTCGTTAAGACGAACGCAATAGGTGTGGGGATTGCCCCAGTACATATATGCCTGTCCGTCGTCGTCGATCCACACGGTGGGGTCGATGTCATACCAGTGTTCGGAGCGCCAAACGAGCGGTTTGCCAATAGGGTCTTTGAATGGACCGAAAGGAGAGTCGGCAACAAGCACTCCGATACCATTGCCGTGGATAGGGCAATACATATACCACTTGCCGTTGCGCTCGATGACCTGTTCTGCCCAGGCACCGTTGTCGCCCTTATACCACTTGAAGTCGCGCAGTGAAGCCACGGCTCCGTGGTCCTGCCAGTTGACCATATCCGTTGAGGTGTAGAGCAGCCAGTCCTTCATCTTAAAGCCCTCGCCATCGTCCTCGTCGTGAGTGGTATAAAGATACACTGTGTCGCCATGCACATAGGGAGCTGGGTCGGCAGTATATTTTGTTTGAATAATAGGTAGATTAATAGTCTGCTTGTTTTGTGCTGTAGCAGACAAATTGGCGGCAATGACCATCCCGGTCATTGCCATTCCAATAGAGAGAGTTTGTGATAAATTACTAATTCTCATATATATAAATGTTACATGTTAGAAAAGCAATTTACTTCGTCGATTACCGGCTTAACCTCAGTCGCATGTAGGGTCTTACCTCGTGTAAGACCGCAGCACCCGAATGGCATTTTCTGCGGTTGTCCCTACGGCTGGCGGTCTTACACGAGGTAAGACCCTACAGCGGATGTTATCGCCTCCGGTTAGCGCAGCAATTCCTAATTCCTAATTCCTAATTCCTCATTTAAAAAGCATCGGAGCCATTTCGCGCAGCGAGCGACGCCATGTGAGGAACTCATGTGCAGTACCTTCGGAAACATAGCTATGGGCATTGAAGCCGGCTGCCTTGAGAGCCTCAACAGCCTTGGTGACACCCTCGGGGTTCTCCTTGCTACCGCAACTGATGAAGATGCTTCTTACCATATCCTTCGACTTGATGTCCTCGGGAGCGTATGTGCCGCCAGAGAGCAAGCAGCAATAGTCGAATACCTCGGGATATTTCAGTGTGCACATCTTGGTCTCCATACCGCCCATCGACAATCCCGCCATAGCACGATAGCGCTTGTCGGCCTTGGTCTTGAAGTTGGCATCGATATATGGGATAAGGTCTTCTACGAGCACCTTCTGGAATTCAGTCCAGTCGAACTCATGCATGTGGCCCCAGCGACATTCGTTGGTCATACCATAGGCGCAGACGATGATAAACGGTTCGCACTTGCCCTCGGCAATCATGTTGTCCATGATGAGGTTGGCACGACCCTGGTTCATCCAGGCAGTCTCGTCCTCTCCCCATCCGTGCTGCAGATAGAGCACAGGGAACTTCTTCTTGCCGTCGTATGTGGGGGGCAGATAGACAAATGCGCGGGGACCGCCCTCGCCTACCCAATGGGGATTGTCGGCAGGAGTGTTCTTAGAGGGGAAGTTGACCTGGACAACCTGTCCGTGGGGAACATTCTTGTATGCAAAGAAGTCCTGGTCGGGTGCGGGGATTTCGATACCACTCTCCCAACGTACAGAACCATAGTAGTCCTTGGCTCCTGGGTCGTTGACAACACCGCCATCGATGGTCAAGTGATAATAGTGGAAACCTGGATCCATCGGGCCATCGGTAGTACCTGTCCACACGCCATCCTTATCCTTGTGGAGCACAGTGCCGCCAGAGCCACCAAGACCCAGACTCACAATGACCGACTTGGCATCGGGAGCCACAACGCGGAAACGGGCATATCCCTGTGAGTTGACCATAGGATACTGCTGACCGGGCTGGTTGAGGGGTGAGGGACGGAAATCCTCCTTGACCACAGCATTGTCGAGAGCCGGGTCGAAGTTCTTGATAGTGTAATACACCTTCTTGGGCTTCACATCCTTGTCGAAAGGCAGAGGATAGTTGTTCACTCCAATCCATGAGTCGGCATCCGAGAGATTCCAGAATGTGACGTTCTTCACAACATCCTTGTGCTTGCGGAGCACACGGAAGAGATTGGCATACTGAGCCTCATGGAGAGTCTTGATATACTGTGGTACCTCGCCCGCCTTTCCGAGACTGAACTGCAGCTGTCCGCCCATCTCCTCGTTGGTGCGCAGGTCGAGCTCGGTGATGTGAATCTTATCCACTATCTTTGAATACTTCACGATGGCAGCATCAAAATCCTCCATGCTCGGGAAGTAGATGTTGTAGTGTCCCTGCATACCGATACCGTCGATGGGGGCTCCCATCTCCTTCATCTTCTTCACCATATTATATATACGGTCGCGCTTTGCGGGCTGGCAGGCATTATAGTCGTTATAGAAAAGTTCAACATTTGGGTCGGCCTCGCGGGCAAACTGGAACACCTTGACGATGAACTCCTCGCCGCAGAGATCCATCATCTTGGTCTTGCGGTAAGGACTCGGTGCTTCCTTCATCCATGGCGCACGGCGTCCGTCGCCATCGGCAATGGCCTCATTGAGCACATCCCATGCATACACGATATCCTTGTAGCGGTTGACAACAGTATGGATATGGTCGCGCAGGCGCTCATAGAACACCTCCTTGCTCACTGGCTTTCCCTTCTTGTCGGTGAACATCCAGTTGGCAAACTGGCTATGCCATGCCAGACAGTGTCCGCGCATCTTCACTCCATTAGCTCTACACCAGTTGGCGATACTGTCAGCACCAGCGAAGTTCCACACTCCCTCCTTGGGATGTATCTCGCCTGGCTTCATTGCATTCTCGGCAGTTACGCTGTTGAAGTTCTTCTTCACCACAGCCATTTGCTCGGGCGATGCCACGTTGCGGATATTCAGTGCCACACCCACGGTGAAATAATCCTTATAAGTGTCCTTATATCCCGTAGGGTCGTCAACTCTCTGCATCTGTCGCGGTTGGGCAGACGCTACGATGGATGTACAAGCCATGTACACACAGAAAAGTAATAATCGCAGTTTCATTTAATTAAATATTAATTATAAATTAGTTATCGGGTGCAAAGTTACGACAATAAAACCAATAAATACATTGAATTTGTTTCAAATACTTTATAATTTGTTCCATGGCCACATACAATGACTTAATAAAACAAAAAAAAGCCTGTGCAGCAGAGGAAACATAACTGCACAGACCTATTAACAAAATATATACACTAACCTAAACTTTTCACTTGTTGATGAACTTCTTGCCGTTGGCCTGATTGATGATCAAGCCCTTGAAGTCGTTGCCTACATTGCGTCCGCTGAGGTCGAACCACTTGCCGGTAGTCTGCTTCTTGTCGGCATATACACCGTTGATACCTGTCTGTGACTTTAGTATCTCGAGCATTGTCTCGGCATAGCGCTTACCGATGATGCGATAGCCTTCGGCTGTGAAATGCAGTCCGTCGCCACGCTGCGGGCAATCCTTTGAACTGATGACATGGGCTGTGGGGATAACGCTTGGCAATGTGGCGATGACCTTATTAAATCCGCCGCATGCGCCACCCTGGTCGGTCTGCACTGTCTCGCCAGCGAGCAATGGAACATTGTCGGCCGAGAGATTCAGTTCGCTGAGCAGACGCTCATACACCTTCTTCACATTCTCAGCCCAGTTGCCCATACCTCCGTCGGTTTCGCCCTGGTGCATCAAGATACCCTTGATGATACCATATTGCTGTGCCTTCTTGGCTATATCCACAAGACGGCGGAAGGGGTTGTTGTCATAGCAGGCCATGATATTCTTAAACCAGTCGGCCTCGCCAGCAACATAGTCGCCAACATATTCCTCCATGAAGCCCTTGATACTGGTGCCGCCGATAGCTACATGAACGACTCCAATCTTCACCTCCTCGGGCAGATTCTCCACCATGGTGCGTCCGAAATAATCGGCAGGAGTGAGTCCTGTTCCTTGTCGGCAAATAGGTGGAACAGCGGTGTACCACTTACCCATTTCGCGCTTAGGGTTGGAGAAGTTGACAGCCGCCATCACTTGGAATCTCTCGGGCACGTCCTTTGTGTCCTGAGCCTCGGGAGTGGCATTTCCCTCCATGTTCGACTGTCCGAAGCAGAGATAAATCTGGAAGTTGGGATCTGCACTATCGGGCACTCCTATCCATTGAGTCAACTGGGCTGTAGCCTTCTTCAGCTTTTCAGCCTCGACGAGATAGTCCTCGTCGTTTGTTGTGGTGAATGCCTCAGCAGCGGCGAGTGCCTCCTCAAGAGCCTTGCGGGCTGCCACGGCTTCCTCGCGTGTAAGGTCGGCACCAGCCTCAAGAGCAGCCTTTGCGTCATTGATAGCCTGCAGGAGGTCGCCCTTATATGATGTGCTCACCACCTTGAAGCTCACTCCTCCCTGCCAAGATATCTTCTCCCAGTTGGCAGTGAGTTCGCTCTCAAAGTCACCATTCACGATGAGTTCTGTATCGCTGCCCTCTTCCTTCAATGTAACATCATCAAAGAAGATGCTTCCGCCATATTGTCCGAAAACGAAGTCAAGTTCGTTGAGGGGAAATTTTGCTGAGAATTTCCATGTATATGTCTTCCATGATGTTGAGAAGTCATAACCTGCCTCATATTGCACGTCATTACTTCCTCCCCACTGGTTGAGGTTATCAGAAGCGGTGTCGATAGGCCACAATGCCAAGGTTCCACTGGCAGAACCCTTTATGCGTGCCTTAAGCACATACGTCTTGCCCACTGTCAACGGGGCATCGAGCTTGTAGTGCATCTGCCAGTCCCAGATATTGGCCTGTGGCTCAGAGGTAGTCACCTTCAATGCATGATTGATGCCCTCGGGCTCCTCAATTTTCTCTGTCAGAGTGTATTTGCTTACAAACTCCCATATCTCCTCGCTTGTCATAACTCCCGCTGGGTCGTTGCTGTGCCAGTGTCCCTTGCCGTCGAGGGTGTTGAGCACTACCTCCACACCGCCTTCCCCGGCCTCCCATGTAGTGCGAGAGCTCTTGGAATTTGGTTTGTTCTTAGGCCACGGGGTGACAGTAGTTGCCGGAGTCTTGCAGTCATTATGTGCAGCCCATGCCGACACTCTTGCCTTCACATTGTCATAGGTAACAACGTCGTCGGCATTTCCGTGAGTATGTATAAGAGGTATTGGGCGCGAACTGCACACTGGGTCGCCCCACATCAGATAGCCACTGACAGGAGCGAAGGCTGCAAACTTGTCATCCATATAATTTGCACAGAAGTATGTCATCATACCACCCATCGAGAATCCTGATAGATACACCCTCTTAGTGTCTATCTTATATCTTTTCACCATCTCGTCAATAATCACGGTGAAGAACTTCATATCCTTGTTGGATGATACAGATGTATTACCAATATCCCATGAATGGCCGATTCCATTGGGATATACCACGACAAAATTCTCTTCCTTGGCAATCGACTCCCAATCACTCTGCTTTTGCTGATAAGCAGCATCCTGGTTCATTCCGTGTAGCGAGATAAGCAGAGGTGCATTCTCTGGCAGGTCGGCAGGTGCATAGACGAGCATGTTTCTTTTTGTTCCGTCAACGGAGATATCTTCCGACACGGCCTTATCTTGTGCCTTCGCTCCAAAGAGTACGCCGCACATCAGCGTAAAGATTAGAAGTAATCGATGTTTCATTTCTGCTATATTTTCTATGGATTTATAGTTTTTGGCTGCAAAATTACAAACTTTCTGATTATCACTGCATATAATTTGTATCAAATATCAATTGAAATGTTACAATATGAAGATTTCTACTTCCTTTATTATCATATTTATTATATAGCACGAATAGTTAATTATTGTTATTCCCTATGTTTTTGTGTGCAAAATTCTTGTTATTCCCTCATGAAATGTGTAAATTTGCAGCGATATTCCCTCATGAAATGTGTAAAACGAGTAAATATTATGTACAGAACTGCAATTCAAAGACTAATAGCATGGAAGAAAAGTCATCGGCGAAAGCCTTTGATTATAGAAGGTGCACGTCAAGTAGGCAAGACATGGCTCGTAAAAGAGTTTGCAAAATTACATTACAAGTCAATAGCATACATAAATTTCGAAGAAAATACGTATTTAAGGAACATATTTGAGATAGACTATGACATTGACAGAATAACGGCTGCCATAAGTGCCGCAACTCACACGAATTGCGCTGCCGATGGCACCCTAATCTTCCTCGATGAGATACAGGAAGCAAAGAATGGCATCACAGCATTGAAGTATTTTCAGGAGAATGCACCCCATCTTCATATTATCGTAGCTGGTTCCTTATTAGGGATACAACTGCATCGTCAAGTCTCATTTCCTGTTGGAAAGGTACAGTTCATGACATTATATCCAATGAATTTCTGCGAGTTCCTCTTAGCGATGGGCGAAGATGCCCTTGCAAAGATGATAGACGTGGGGGATTGGACTAATATCAATATGTTCGCCCCTAAGTTTCGTGAACTACTCAAGTATTACTATTATGTTGGTGGAATGCCCGAGGCTGTTTTATGCTTCAGTCAAGATCGCGACTGGACTGAGGTGCGAAATATCCAATTGGATATATTGAAAAGCTACGAGCGCGATTTCTCAAAACATGCGCCCGAGGATATTGCCCCGCGCATCCATGATCTATGGTTATCCCTACCATCACAACTCGGCAAGGAGAACCGTAAGTTCGTATATGGACTTGTAAAGCAAGGTGCACGGGCGAGAGAATATGAGATTGCACTGCAGTGGCTTATTGACGGAGGACTCATCCATCGCGTAAACTGCGTAAAGGCACCAAGAATGCCGTTGAAAAGCTACGAAGACAGAAATGCATTCAAGATATACTGCGTGGATATAGGTCTATTAGGGGCAATGTGCAGATTGGATTCTGCTACGTTGATTGATGGCAGCCAAATTTTCACGGAGTTCAAGGGAGCATTAACCGAACAATATGTTATGCAACAACTAACTGGCGGATTGGAGTTGTTCTATTTCTCCAAACCTAATAGTAGTCAGGAAATCGACTTCTTGATTCAATCTGGAATGGACATCCTGCCAATAGAAGTGAAAGCCGAGGTCAGCGTCAAGGCGAAGAGTCTCAAGCAATTCGTAATAGAAAACTCACCACGCCATGCCTATCGTCTATCGATGAATGATTACAAGCAAGAAGAATGGATGACTAATATTCCTCTGTATGCTGTAGAGCACTTAATGACTCTGATTGTGTAAAACCACTTTGGGTTCGTTAGCTTCTCTCACGAGGCTCTCTATGGCTACACGCACACGAAAAAAAGTTTGGGAACGTCTGTCACTGTCAGCCCTAAATTATAACACACTGAAATACAAGTGCTTATCAATTCTGAAGGCTGACAGACGCTCTGAAAGATGGCAAAACATCGACATTAATACCCCTATATTAGTGAATTACCTGTATCGATCAATCCCCCGTAAGTCGGGTTACTGTCTTACACGAGGTAAGACTCTACATCAGCGGTATTCCTTGTCTTCCACTGCTACTATAGTCGCACTTGCACCACTGCCATTGTCACAACT
>OBLI01001671.1_pt1 | contig 20912 bp, 17 predicted proteins | sample 1519701 | NCBI WGS metagenome assembly OBLI01 (sample SAMEA3663005, study PRJEB22513) | pig gut metagenome | biome: pig gut; feature: pig-associated habitat; material: faeces | place: France | collected 2012
CTACCCTTTTTTTCTTCATGCACTTCTCCTCCTATTATGAGCCTCACAGCTGCAGTGCCAGCTCCAGCTGTTTTTTCAACCGTTCATTTTTTAAATTACGAAAAGAAAATCCCTGTTCTATGAGCATATGGATGGAATCACTGGCCATCTTCAGCAGATCTGCATGCTGATAAATATCCGCCAGTACAAAGTCCATCATCCCACTTTGACGGATGCCAAAGAAATCTCCCGGCCCCCGTAATTTTAAATCCTCATTGGCAATGTAAAAACCATCATTGGATTGATTTAATATTTCCAGACGCTTCTTCGTGTCCTCATTATCCTTCCCGCTAATGAAGATGCAATAGGACTGGTGTCCGCCTCTTCCTATGCGCCCTCTCAGCTGATGAAGCTGAGCAAGCCCAAATCGCTCTGCATTTTCCACCATCATAACCGTTGCATTTGGAACATTGATTCCTACTTCAATAACTGTCGTAGATACCAGTACATCGATGTTTCCCTTTGAAAAATCATCCATGATCTGATTTTTCAAGGCCGTCCTCATTTTTCCATTGAGACACTCAATACGCATAGATGGTGGCAGATTTTGCTTTAAGATCTTTGTATATTCTACCACATTTTCTGCTTCCACATTCTCGCTTTCTTCTACCATTGGACAGATAACATAGGCCTGTCTTCCCATCCGCACCTGCTTTTCAATAAAGCGATAGGCCTGTGGACGATATCCCGTATTGACCACACAGTTTTTAATGGGCAGTCGATCAGATGGAAGCTCATCAATGATGGAAACATCCAGATCGCCATACATGATCAGTGCCAGTGTTCTCGGAATGGGCGTAGCGCTCATGACCAATACATGTGGCTCTAACCCCTTTTGATACAGTGCCTCCCTCTGCTTTACTCCAAATCGATGCTGTTCGTCGGTGATCACCAACCCAAGGCTATCATATTCTACCTTTTCCTGGATCAATGCATGCGTTCCAATGACAATGTCCAGCTGATGTGCTTTTAATCTGGCATATAGTTCCTTTTTTTCTTTTGCCTTCGTAGATCCTGTAAGAAGACCAATTCTCACATCATACGGTGCCAAAAGCTGTACAAAGGTCTCATAGTGCTGTTTCGCCAAAACTTCCGTCGGCGCCATCAATGCTCCCTGATAGCCATTCTTCGCCGCCATCAATAGCAAGATCACAGCCAAAATAGTCTTTCCAGAACCTACATCCCCCTGAACCAGACGATTCATGGCCTTTTCTCCCGTCAGATCCTTTTTCATTTCATCCAGAGCCCTCTTCTGTGCTCCCGTTAGTTCATATGGAAGATGCGCAATAAAATCTCTACTTTCTTTGGTATCGTAAATCGGGTACTGGTTTTTGATCATTCCAGTCTGTTCTTTCAGCATCTGCATGGCAGCAAGGAAGATAAAAAACTCATCAAAAATCAACCGTTTTTTCGCCTCTATCACTGCTTCTTTTTTCACGGGAAAATGCACCTGACACAGAGCCTCTCCATATGGTTTAAGCTGATATCGCTGTATGATGCTTTCCGGCAGATATTCTTCTGCCTGCTGCATATAATCCACCGTCTGCTGCATTGCTTTTGTTACCATCTTATTGGTGAGCCCTCTGGATAAGGGGTATACCGGCTGAAGATTCTTCTGCTGTTCTTTATACTGCTCTTTGGTATAGCATTCCGGATGCTCCATAACCAGTCTTCCATTCTTCATCACTGGAGTTCCGACAAAAATATAGTGTTCTCCCTGATGAAGCTGTTTTCGCATATAAGGCATATTATACCAGGTAAGACCCAGACTGCCAGAATAATCCCTGATATTACATGTTGTAATTTTTAATCCTCTGATCTGTCGATAAGCAAGTGCCGTTGTTATCATCCCAAAAACAGCAATGCGGATACCTGGCTGGGCATCCGCAATACAAACTGGTTCGTCATAGGTCAGATAATACCGTGGGTATAACGTCACAAGGTCATCAATCGTATCGATTCCTCCATGATGGAATACCTGTTCTGTCTTCTCTCCAATTCCTTTCAGAGTACGTATAGAATCTGTTCCTTTCATATTCTTTACTCTACAGATAAGACATAGTAGTAAATTGGCTGTCCACCTTCCTGCAGCTCTACATCACAATCTGGGAATTCTTCTTCCAATGCTTCTACTAATCCCTCTGCTTCCTCTTCCTTCACATCCTGCCCATAGTATACACTGATCAGCTCGCTATCCTCATCCACCATGGTCTGCAGCAATTCAATCGTAGTTTTTTCCACATCACTTCCAACTGCCTGAATTCCATCGTCATCAATTCCCATAATATCGTTGATCTTAATCTCTTTTCCGTCAATGGATGTGTCACGAACAGCATAGGTTACCTGTCCTGTCTTCACATCTTCCATTGCTTCCGTCATGCCTTCTTCATTCTCAGATGCTTCTGCCTCTGGTACATAGGCAATAACCGCTGCAATTCCCTGTGGAACAGTCTTTGTCGGAATCACGATGATCTCTTTGTCCTCTACCAGGTCTCTCGCCTGTTCCGCAGCCAGGATAATATTCTTATTATTTGGAAGGATAAAGATATGATCTGCATTGACCTGATCAATGGCATTCAACATATCCTCAGTACTTGGATTCATAGTCTGACCGCCTTCAATGAGATAATCAACGCCCAGTCCTTTAAAAATCTCATTCATTCCTTCTCCGACGGAAACTGCAATAAATCCTGTATCCTTTCTTTCTTCCTCTTGTTGCTGCTGTGCAATCTTAGATGCATCCTTGATCAGCTTCTCTTCATGCTCTAGGCGCATATTATCCACCTTCATGTTGGTCATAGAACCATATTCCAGTGCTTTTTCAAATGCCTGTCCCGGATGATTGGTGTGTACATGCACTTTGACAATCTCATCATCTGCAACGACTACAATGGAATCACCAATGGAAGTCAGAAAACCTTTCAGTTCTTTTTCTTCTTTTTCTCCGAATTTCTTTTCCAGTAAAATGATAAATTCCGTACAATACCCAAATTTTATATCTGCAGTGGAAATTTCGCCTCCGGAGCTTTGTGCCGCAGCAGATGCTGCTTTCTTCACAACCGGAATCTCCACATCAATTTCTTTTCCTATGAAAGCATCATAAGCTCCCTTCAATACTTCCACCAGACCCTGTCCGCCAGAGTCTACGACTCCTGCTTCCTTTAAAACCGGAAGCATATCCTGTGTCTTTGCAAGAATCTCTTCTGCTGCTTCCAATACTCTTTGGCAAAAGGTATCGATATCATCCGTTTCCTGTGCTGCCTCCTGTGCCTTTTCTGCAGTCACTCTTGCAACTGTAAGGATCGTTCCTTCTTTTGGTTTCATAACCGCTTTATGAGCAGTCTGAACCGCATGATCAAATCCTTCTGATAATTTCTCTGGTGTCAACTCTTCCTCATCAGCAATCGCTCTTGTAAATCCACGGAACAACTGGGATAAAATAACACCAGAGTTTCCACGTGCTCCTCTTAAGGAGCCTCCTGAAATGGCCTTTGCCAATTCCTTCATCGTTGGTTCTTCCAAAGTTCCAACTTCCTTTGCTGCAGCCATGATCGTAAGTGACATATTCGTTCCAGTATCTCCATCCGGTACCGGAAACACATTTAATTCGTTAATATATTCTTTATTGGCTTCAATTCGTTTTGCCCCGCCTAAAAACATTTTCTGCAGAATGCTGGCATTTATCTGATTCATTGTTAAAACTTTCCTCCTTCATCCTTAATCAAGAGTGCGCACTCCCTCAACGTAAATATTAATCTTCTCAACATCCAGACCAGTAAACTGCTCAATCTTATAGGTAACAGTATCAATCAAGTTTTCTGCCACAACTGCAATGCTGACACCGTATGCAACAATGATATGAAAATCAATGGTTATTTTATTATCTTTAATTACAGCCCTTACCCCTTTCTTCACATGCTCTCTGGTTAACAGGTCTGCAATCCCTTCCTTCATATTCACGCTTGCCATTCCGACAATCCCAAAACACTCCAACGCACAAATACCTGCGTACTTGGCCAGCACATTTGTCTCTATGCTGATTTGTCCTTTGTCCGTATTCATATGTCCTTTCATACGCATTACCTCCAATTATCCTTGTTACTGCTTATTATGAAAAAATAACTCTTTTTTCATAATAAATACACATAATCAGTTTATATTATACTATAAGTCACAAAAAATGAAAACATTTTTCTTGACAGTCCAATCCTGGAGTTCTAAAATACTAAAATTAGGAGGAGATTTACATGCAGCAATCGAATAAAAAAATACGAGATTCATTTTTTGACAACTACAAAGCCTTATTGATTCTATGTGTGGTTGTCGGACACTTTCTAGACCATTTCACCAGTGATTTTCGAATCGCTGAGATCCTAAGGATCTATATTTATTTTTTCCATATTCCGGCCTTTTCTTTCATATCCGGATATTTTGCCCGAAAAAATAATTTTCAGTTATTAATCCAAAAGCTACTTGTTCCTTATATTATATTTCAGGTTATTTATTACATCATGTACACTGGAATTGGGCACGATGTAGAATTCACACTACTGTCCCCATTCTTCACCTTATGGTATTTACTGGCACTTTTTGTTTGGAGACTCGTCATTGATCCATTAAGCAAATGGAAACACCTTCTTCCGATTTCCGTTATCGGAAGTGTTATGATCGGTTTCTTTCCAGAATGTGGTGATATTATCAGTCTTTCAAGAATCGTTGCTTTTTTCCCATTTTTTGTTATGGGGCATCAGTTTAATAAGAAAAAGTTTGATCAGATTACCAACAACGACCTATTCCGGTCTGCTTCCTTTGTTCTTTTAGCATCCCTGTTCATTTTTATATATGAAAGGAGCAATCTGTTCGAAATTCCTGTTTTAAACTGTCAGGATTCCTATGCTGTACTGGGACAGGCGAATACCGGTTGGTTGTTCCGTCTGATGTTCATCTTATTTGCAGCATGCCTTATTCTGGCCATCGGAGTGTTGATTCCGAAACAACGGACTCCATATACTTTTCTTGGTAAATACACCATGCGGGTTTATTTGTGCCACGGCCTGGTTTATAAATACCTATCCCTGGGAACCGATGTGCTGGATATTGTAAATGGTCCTGCAGACTTTATCATCTATCTGGTTGCCGTCATTCTATTGGCATTCGCTTTAAGCTATGTGCCTTTAGAGGCATTTTTGAATATGGTGACCAACATTCCAAAGAAACTTTTCTTCCAGATGCGCAGGCTTTACAATTTTTAAAATTAATACTTGCTTTTTTCCCTGCCATCTGTTAAGATGTAATAGTTGTAAGTCCATTTTGGACGCTGAACTTGTATTAAGGAGGTGCATATCATGGCTAAATGTGCAATTTGTCAGAAAGGTGCTCATTTCGGAAACGCAGTGAGTCATTCCCATAGAAAATCTAATAAAATGTGGAAATCTAATATTAAATCTGTAAAAGTTAAAGTTAACGGTGCAGCTAAAAAAATGTATGTTTGTACTTCTTGCTTAAAATCAGGAAAAGTGGAACGTGCATAAGAATGAAATGACACATAAAGGAGCTGTTGCCCGAAAGGAAATTTCTTAATTTTCTTTTCCGGCAACAGCTCTTTTTCGTTATACAAGAAATTCCTTATTTTTTTTACATAGCAAAAATCATCTGATGTCCTAGCAGCAGAAAAACAGATAATATCCCATGGTAAAGCAAATAACCACACAGGCAGCATCGCACCATTTCCCCGATATCAGATTTCCAATGATAATTCCAACGCCAATAAAGAAAAATGCGAATCCCAGCACTCTTTTCAATGGTGCTCTCCTTTTTCTTTCTTATAATTAAAATATGGGCAGCCACGCCATGTGTGACTGCCCATATTTTAAAATTCTGCTTCGTCATTAATAATATCTTCCACTTCGTCATCGCTGATGTCATCATCATTACCACCTTTAAAGCGGTCGATCACATCCGGTACCATATCTAAAATCTTCGTTACCGCATCCTGATTCTTAATGTTGACCAGCTTCGTATGTCCATTCTGAATCACCAGCGCTGCACTCGGACTCATCTTACCTCCGAGTCCTCCACCCTCTTTGCTCTTCTTGCTTGTACCATTTGCCATATTTCCAGCACCCATGCCAAATGTCACATCTACCAACGGCACGATGATCACGTCATTAATATGGATCGGCTCTCCAACTACCGTCTTACTGGAGAAGAACGCATCCATCCCCTGAAACAATGAACTTACGGTTGACTGTAAATCTTTATTACTCATAATCAGATTCCTCCTAATACATCTTTTCCTTTTCTATATACCGCTTTCAGCCTGCGATCAAAGAATATCAGCACCGCCATGCGGACGAAGAAAAACACCCGAATTCTTCCTCTGACCTTTATTCTTCCTTCCAATACCGCCTCTTCAAATTCGGCCTCAATCCTGCATCGGCGACTAAGTGCCACTCCCGTTGCGCACAACAGTCCATAGCTTTGTCCGGTAAGGGCTGGATCCGAAAAGCCATATCGCAGCCTTCCCCTCCAGCTGGTGGGAAGTATGTAGCATATAGTCTTTTTGATCAGTCCAAGCATCTTACGCACCGCATACTGGGATTGGTTCTCGTAATAAAAGCGTTCCAATCTCTCGTACTTATCCGACAGATCTTCCATCTTTTCTTCCAGATTATTATACCATTTTTCCTGCGGTTCCTCCACCGTTTTCTCAGGCTCCATGGCTTTCTCCCATTCTTTTTGCTCCCGCTTTTCCTGTCTTTTTTCTTTCCAGTTCTCCAACAGTCCCTGGACTCTTTCCTTAACACTTTCCTTTTCCTCAGGGAAGTCTTCCTGACTCTCCCCATCTACAGTATCCCACGGATACCCCGTTCTATATTCATCCATATGATCTTCCCATGAACTCCACTCCTTGGGCTCATACCCTTCCGGAAGATTGGCCCAGGCATCATTATCCCACTCCTCTTCCGAAAATTCAGAAAGATCCCTCTGGTATTTTTCATAAATTTTTCTTCGTCTTTTCTCTTCCCGTCGTTCCTTCCATCCAAGAATCCGCTGAAGAATCGTAATTTTCTCTTCACTGGTCAGAATGGTAACGCCGAAAATCCTTACCGCATATCGCAAATCTTTTTCATATTCATAAGCTGCCCGGGCCCGGAATACAATTCCTCCCCAGCTGACCAAAGCTTCCGCCTTCTTTGTTTCTTCAAAACAGCCAGCCAACCGATACCTGACAGGTACAAACAGCACGGATAAAATCAAAAACAGTGCCACTCCAAGGATGATCAGCAATAGGATCCCTATGACCTTTAAACACAATAGTATGATCGAAAGCATCTAATATCCTCCCTGGTTTTTGTCTGTAATCATATGAGCTACCAGCCCAATCGCTTCTTCTTTTGAACCTGCAATCCCCAATACCTTTACCGGATGATCCTTATAATATGGCTGCTTCAATTCATAATAACTGTAAATATCATACAAATTGTCTGGATGAGATGCTTCCGCCACACAATATACGGAGAACACCATCTTCCCCTGTTCCATACGCTCAAGGACCCGTTCCTTTTTCTTTGCAAGACTAAGGCCAATGTATAGTTTTTCTGCAAATTCCATCTCTCCACCTTCTTAGCAAAAAGAGGATGTAATCTTCATCCATTACATCCTCTTCTCATCTCTTACTTTCTATTCTTAGATTTCAGCAACTTTCAGTAAGTTTGTAACACCTTTTCCACGTTTATCTGCAGGACCACCGCCTGTTAATACTACTCTGTCACCCTTCTTAACCAAACCTGTTTCTTCCACGATGCGTACTGCATTGTCGAAGATTTCATCTGTTGTAGATGCCTGTGTTGATAAGATTGGTTTTACACCCCAGTATAACTGCATTCTTCTTAATACATCTTCCACTGGAGAAAGACCTGCGATCATTGCATCTGGTCTGAACTTGGATACGATTCGTGCAGTAAATCCAGATACGCTGGATGCGATAACACATTTTGCATTTACATTATAAGCTGTCTGTACTGCAGAGAAAGCAACTGCAGCAGATGTACTTCTGCTTACATATTTTGCTCTGTATGATTTCTTAGAGTTATCTAAATGTAATTCTGTAGATTCTGCAATCTTAACCATCATCTTCAGAGCTTCTACTGGATATTTACCAGCAGCTGTTTCTCCAGAAAGCATGATTGCATCCGTTCCTTCGTTGATCGCATTGGCAACGTCTGTAACCTCTGCTCTTGTTGGACGTGGGTTACGAATCATGGAGTCTAACATCTGTGTTGCAGTGATAACTGGTTTAAATGCATCGTTACATTTTTCAATGATACGTTTCTGAAGGAATGGTACTTCTTCTGCTGGAATTTCTACCCCTAAGTCACCACGGGCAACCATGATACCATCAGATACTTCGATGATCTCATCTAAGTTTTCTACACCTTCCATGTTTTCGATCTTTGGAATGATACCGATTCTTCTTCCACCACCATACATTTCGCATAAGATTCTGATCTCTCTTACTGCGTCTGCATTACGGATAAAGGATGCTGCGATAAAGTCAATTCCATTTTCCAGACCAAAGATAATATCTTCTCTATCTTTCTTTGTAATACCTGGAAGATTTACTTTAACGTTTGGTACATTGATACCTTTACGGCTTCCGATAGTTCCACCATTTACAACGGTACATACGATATCTGTATCTGTCTTAGATTCTACTTTTAATTCGATCAGGCCATCATCGATCAGGATACTGTTACCAACAGAAACATCCTGTGGAAGTTCATCATATGTGATACTTACCATCTCGTTTGTTCCTTCGATGTCATTTGTTGTTAAGGTAAAGGTCTGTCCTTCTACTACATCGACTTTACCATCTTTGAATACACCTGTACGGATTTCAGGTCCTTTTGTATCCAGAAGGATTGCTGTGTGAAGTCCTAATTCTTCTCTGATCGCTTTAATATTATTAATTCTTCCAAGCTGTTCTTCATGAGAACCATGAGAGAAGTTTAAACGTGCAACATCCATACCAGATGTCATCAACGCTCTTAAAGTATCTAAATTATCAGAGTTTGGTCCCATGGTACAAACAATCTTTGTTTTCTTATTTAACATATCATATCTCCTTTTACAATTCCCTATTTATGATTGTGTTTTACATGCGTATGGGTGAATAAATGATCTTGACAATATTCATAATTCCCATCGCATTTTGAGCAAAAACGAAACTCCAGGGTAGGATCGTCCAGCTCTGTTCTATGACAAACAGCACATTGGTGTCTGGCCACACCTTGTGTCTGTTGGACATGCTTTTTAAATTTTTGCTTTCTTTTGATCTCCTTCGGGCGATACTTTGTCCCATTCCTTCCTGCAAAAAAGTATACCAGGAAATTAAGCAGTGAGATCACGATTGCCACACGGCTACAGAATCCAAAGATTCCAGAACCGGCGGTTACGAAATAATAAACCAACAATGCTGCATCAAGCCAAGCAATCCACTTGATCTTGATCGGAATAATTCCATACAGGAGTACCTGCACTTCTGGAAATAAACTTGCATATGCCAGGAACAGCGTCAGCTGCAGATAATATGTATCCATAATAACATATGCAGATGGAGCAATCGCATAAACCAAAAATGCTCCTATAATGGTACCCAGAATTCCTGTCAGCATATACATATTAAAACGAAAACTTCCCCATACACGCTCTAGCGAGCTGCAGATGGAATAGTAAAACATCAATACAAACACCACGAATAAGATTCCGATCACAGAACGCATATTTACCAATGGTGCAAACAAAAACGTGATCAGACGCCATACCTGTCCACGTAGAATCATATATGGATTCAACGCAAGATAATTCAAATACATATCAGGAGCTACCAGATCAATGACCGCTCCGATCACATAGCAGATTACAATATATTTTGGAAGATCCCTGATGGCATACTTCCCAAATTTCTGTTCTAACTTGTCTAATAAATTCATAATCGATACCCTCTAAAACATCTTCTTCTTCGAAAGCACCCAATATCCCGCAAAGGTAAGTACTGCCGAGAATAATAACAAAATCGCAAACCCATATGGATTATCCGCCAAAGGTACTGGTACATTCATTCCCCAGAAGCTGGCGATCATAGTCGGTATGGACATAATAATCGTAATGATTGCCAGAATCTTCATGACAATATTCAGGTTATTGGAAATAACCGATGCATAGGCATCCATGGTACCACTTAGGATATTACTGTATATATCCGCCATCTCTATAGCCTGTTTATTCTCGATAATAACATCCTCCAACAGCTCTTCATCCTCTGGATACTTCTTGATCGCTTCAATCTTCAGCATTCGTTCCAATACCACTTCATTAGAACGAAGGGATGTGGTAAAATAAACCAGAGATTTTTCCAGCTCCAGAAGCTCGATCAGCTCCTGATTCTTTGTGGAAATATGAAGCTTCTTTTCCACTTCATCACTTTTCTTGTCGATCATGCGCAGATACTGCAGATACATGGCTGCATTACGGTTTAATATCTGCAAAAAGAATCTGGTCTTCCGGTAGGTCCAGAAGTTCCGAACTCGTCCATCCATAAATCCTTCCAAAATCGGCGTATCCTCCAGACAAATCGTAATGATGTTCTTCTCTGTAATGATAATACCGCATGGAATGGTCACATAATATTCCTTCTCTTTTCTCTCTTCCGTAATTGGAATGTCTACGATAATCATCGTATAATCATCTTCCACCTCAATACGGGAACGTTCTTCCTCATCCAACGGTGCTTTTAGATGATCAATATCAATCTGATAGGAAGAAGCAATTTCAATCAGCTCAGCTGCTGTAGGATTCGTAAGTGCGATCCAACACCCTTCCGATCCTTCGCTCACCTGTTGAATTGTATTTTCAATCGTTCGAAAAATCCGAATCATTGCTTCACCCCATTTCCTCTTATGCAAAGGTGCTTCTTCTGAAAAAATACAGAAGAAGCTCCTTCTATAACATCACCATCATTATAGATAAGATAAAAATATTTGTCAAATCTCTTTCATGTTAAATTTTCTTTATTTTCTAATGTATTTTCGCTATTTTGCATTGGATTTTTCTGAGGAATCAGCAGCACTGTTCCTTCCTCTATCGGTAGGCTCTCTAGTTTTTTGTTCATTTTTACCAATTCTTCATAGGAAAGATTTGTTTTTTTCAGTACACTTCCAAGAGTTTCATTTTTTCCAACCCGATATGGTCTGGTCGAAATCTGCTCCATTCCAGAAAAAACAGGCACACACAACTCGTCTCCGATCTGTAACTGATAGACATTCACATATGGATTTGCCAGCATCAGGTCCCTCACCTTGATGCCATGCATTTTTGCAATTCTATAAAGAGTATCTCCACTTTTCACCTGATATATCATACCCTGACATTGTTTTTTTTCTTCCATTATTATGCTTCCTTTATAAATTCAGTCTTATTTTATTTATAGTTTATGCGCACAAATGCCAAAGTGTACTTTTTTTCTTGTCTTTTACCAATTCTTACATTATAATAGGAACAATGGTTTTCTTTTCGACAAAAAAACCATGTAAATATGAAAAATTGAAGTTTATTTTTATTTAGAAAAAATGAGGTATCACAAAATGAAAACACGCTTAGGTATTGACATCGGTTCAACTACCGTAAAAGTTATTATCATTGACGAGAAACATCACATTTTATTTTCCGATTACAAACGACATTTTGCTAATATTCAGGGAACATTAGCCACTCTGTTAAAGGATGCAAAGGAGCAGCTGGGCAATATCACTCTGCTTCCAACAGTTACCGGATCCGGTGGTCTTGCAATCTCTGACTACCTACATATTCCATTTTGCCAGGAAGTCGTCTGCGTGTCTACCGCCCTTCAGGACTATGCTCCACAGTGCGACGTGGCTATTGAACTTGGTGGTGAAGATGCCAAGATCATCTATTTTACCAATGGGATTGATCAGCGTATGAATGGTGTCTGTGCCGGAGGTACTGGTTCTTTTATTGACCAGATGGCTTCTTTGCTCCAGACGGATGCTTCCGGTTTAAATGAATATGCAAAAAATTATGATACAATTTATCCAATTGCAGCTCGCTGCGGTGTATTTGCCAAAACAGATATTCAGCCACTGATCAACGAAGGTGCGACCAAAGAAAACCTGTCTGCATCCATTTTCCAGGCAGTGGTAAATCAGACCATCAGTGGTCTTGCCTGCGGAAAACCAATCCGTGGACATGTAGCTTTCTTAGGAGGTCCTCTTCACTTTCTTTCTGAATTGAAGCAGGCCTTTATCCGAACTCTTGGTTTAGAGGGGGATGCGATCATCGCTCCAACCCATTCCCATTTATTTGCAGCTATGGGAGCTGCATTAAATGCCAAAGAAGAAGTTACTGTTTCTCTTGGAGAGTTATTAAAGGAATTTGATAATGATATCAAATTGGCTGTGGAAGTAGAACGAATGGATCCACTGTTCCACTCCAGAGAAGAATATGAAGAATTTAAAACCGAACACAATCAGTATGCAGTAACACGTGGGGATCTGGCTTCGTATAAAGGGAAATGCTTCCTGGGGGTAGATGCCGGTTCCACCACTACAAAAGTAGCACTGGTGGGAGAAGACGGTGAGCTTTTATACAGCTTTTATAGCAGTAATAATGGAAGTCCCTTAAAGACGACCATCCGTGCTGTCAAAGAAATCAGTGCCATCCTTCCTGAGGATGCCATCATTACTGCATCCTGCTCTACTGGATATGGAGAAGCTTTGATCAAAGCCGCTCTTCAGTTAGACTTTGGAGAAGTAGAAACCATTGCCCACTACTATGCAGCTTCCTTCTTTGATCCAAAGGTGGACTGTATTCTGGACATCGGCGGACAGGATATGAAATGTATTAAGATCAAAAACAATGCTGTCGATAACGTTATGTTAAATGAAGCCTGCTCCTCCGGATGTGGTTCCTTTATTGAAACCTTTGCAAAATCCTTAAATTACAGTGTGGAAGACTTCGCTCAGGTTGCACTGACCTCTAAGACACCAATCGATCTTGGTTCCCGCTGTACTGTATTTATGAACTCAAAGGTAAAACAGGCACAGAAGGAAGGAGCGAGTGTAGCAGATATTTCTGCCGGACTGGCTTATTCTGTTATTAAAAATGCTTTATTAAAAGTAATCAAATTGACAGATCCAAAGGATCTGGGTGAGAATATTGTCGTTCAGGGCGGTACTTTCTACAATGATGCCGTTCTTCGAAGCTTTGAACTGATTTCTGGCTGTAAAGCCATCCGACCTGACATTGCCGGCATTATGGGAGCATTTGGTGCCGCATTGATCGCAAGAGAGCGCTATACCGATGGTATGACAACCTCTATGCTCTCTATAGAAGAAATCTTAAATTTAACCTTTGAAACCAGCATGAGCCGCTGTAAGGGATGTATGAACCATTGTCTCCTTACTATTAATAAATTCTCAGGTAACCGCCGTTTTATCACCGGTAACCGCTGTGAACGTGGCGCTGGAAAAGAAAAGAAAAAGGACAACGTGCCAAACCTCTATCAGTATAAACTGGACCGTATCTTCAAATACCGTCCATTGAAGGAAGACCGTGCTCCTCGTGGAACCATTGGCATTCCTCGTGTATTGAATATGTACGAGAATTACCCATTCTGGTACACCTTCTTTACCAAACTGGGATTCCGGGTCATCATCTCCCCGAAATCCAGTAAGAAGATCTATGAGCTGGGAATTGAATCTATTCCGAGCGAATCCGAATGCTATCCAGCTAAGATTGCCCACGGACATGTAAAATGGCTCATTGACTATGGTATTAAGAATATCTTTTATCCATGTGTTCCATATGAACAGAACGAAACACCAGATGCCAACAACCACTACAACTGTCCGATTGTTACTTCCTATGCGGAAAATATCAAGAATAACATGGACGAATTAAGAGATGATTCCATTAACTTTATGAATCCATTCCTCGCTCTTGACAATCCATCTGCTCTGGTCAGACGATTATATGAGGAGCTTGGAGAACATTTTGACATTCCAAAGACCGAGATCAAGGATGCTGTCGATGCTGCTTACAAAGAAGCAAGATCTGTCCGCCAGGATATTCAGCACAAAGGGGAAGAAGCTCTGGCTTACCTGGCTGAAACCGGCAATACGGGAATCGTTCTTTGTGGCCGCCCATACCATATTGATCCGGAAATCAACCATGGTATTCCAGAATTGATTACTTCCTATGGTATTGCGGTATTAAGTGAGGATTCCATTTCCCACCTTGGTCATGTAGAACGTCCTTTGATCGTTTCTGACCAGTGGATGTATCATTCCAGACTGTATGCTGCTGCCAACTATGCCAAGGCACATAAACAGCTGGAAGTGATTCAGCTTAACTCCTTTGGATGTGGTCTGGATGCAGTAACTACAGACTGTGTCAACGATATTCTGACCAAATCCGGACGCATCTACACTGTCCTTAAAATTGATGAAGTCAGCAACTTAGGTGCCGCACGAATCCGAATTCGCTCTTTGATCAGTGCCGTCGGAGTCAGAAAACGAAGAAATATTGAACCAAAGCCAGTTCCATCTAATATTAACCGGGTGGAATTTACAAAAGAAATGAAAGACGAAGGATATACCTTATTGTGTCCTCAGATGTCTCCAATTCACTTTGACATCTTAGAACCAGCAGCACGCTCCTGTGGATACAATTTGGAAATTCTTCCTCAGATGGGTAAAAAAGCCGTCGATGTGGGCTTAAAATATGTCAATAATGATGCCTGCTATCCTTCTCTGATCGTCATCGGTCAAATCATGTCTGCCCTTTTATCCGGACGGTATAACCTGGATAAAATTGCAGTACTGATCACACAGACTGGTGGTGGCTGCCGTGCAACCAACTATATCGGCTTTATTCGCCGTGCACTGGAAAAAGCTAATTTATCTCATATTCCAGTGGTCAGCGTCAGCGTACAGGGCTTGGAAAAGAACAGTGGATTTAAGATCACGCCACAGTTTATTAACCGTGCTGTACAGGCGATCATCTATGGTGACCTGTTTATGAGAGTAGTATACCGCACCCGCCCTTATGAAGTAGTTCCTGGCTCTGTCAATAAACTCCATGAAAAATGGAAAAAGCGCTGCCAGAAATCCGTACAAAACGGTAAAATGAGCGAATTTAAGAAAAATATCCGCGGAATTATCAAAGATTTTGATGAAATCCCATTAAAGGATATTCAGAAGCCTCGTGTCGGTATCGTAGGAGAAATCTTAGTAAAATTCCTGCCAGATGCCAATAATCACCTGGTGGAATTATTAGAAGCTGAAGGTGCAGAAGCTGTTATGCCTGATTTACTGGACTTCTTCTTATACAGCTTCTATAACAATGAATACAAGCACCGTTACCTGGGACGTCCAAAAACCTCTGCTATGGTAGCTCAGGCTGGTATTGCTGCCATTGAACAGTATCGCAAACCTCTTCGGAAAGAACTGATGAAGAGCAAACGTTTTGACGCTCCTGCTCACATTACTGATCTGGCAAAATATGCAGAACCATTCGTATCCATTGGTAATCAGACCGGTGAGGGCTGGTTCTTAACTGGTGAGATGATCGAGCTGATCCACAGCGGTGCCCCAAACATCGTATGTACACAGCCATTTGCCTGTCTGCCAAACCATGTCGTTGGTAAGGGCGTCATCAAAGAGCTTCGTCTGGCCTTCCCAAAAGCCAATATCGTAGCCATTGATTATGACCCAGGTGCCAGTGAGGTAAACCAGGTAAACCGAATTAAATTGATGCTCTCCGCAGCACAGAAAAATTTAGATGCATAAAAATTAAAAAGATTGTTACAAAAAAAACAGACCTGCAACAATTGAAAGATTGGAGATTTGCAGGTCTGTTTTTATATAATAGATATGCGACAAAGCAATTTTATTGTATGAGGAAATTATTCCTCATATCCATTTGGATGGCTCTTATGCCATTTCCAGGCACTGTCAATGATTTCTTCCAGTGAATCATGCTCTGGCTTCCATCCAAGGATGTCTCTGGCTTTCTGACTGGAGGCAATCAGCACGGCAGGGTCTCCGGCACGACGATCTTCTTCTACTGCTTTGATCGGAAGTCCGGTCACCTTTCTTGCAGTTTCAATGACTTCTTTTACGGTAAATCCAACACCATTTCCAAGGTTAAAAATATTGCTTTCCTTGCCTTCCATCAGATATTTAACTGCCAGAATATGTGCCTGTGCCAGATCTGTTACATGAATATAATCTCTGACGCAGGTACCATCTTTGGTCGGATAATCCGTACCAAAAATGGAAATTGCTTCTCGTTTGCCATTTGGCACTTGTAAAATAAGCGGGATCAAGTGTGTCTCCGGCTGATGCGCTTCCCCGATTTTACCGCTTTTATGTGCACCACAGGCATTAAAATAGCGGAGAGAGACATAGCGAAGGCCATGTGCCTTGCCTACCCATTTGAACATCTTTTCCATAGAAAGTTTTGTTTCCCCATAGGTATTGGTCGGATCGGTTCTATCACTTTCTAAAATCGGAACCCTCTCTGGCTCCCCATAGGTAGCTGCGGTAGAAGAAAAGACAATCTTATCAATTCCATGGGCAATTAGGGCTTCTAATAAGGTCTTTGTTCCACATAAGTTGTTATCATAGTATTTTAAAGGCTTGATCATGCTCTCTCCAACTAAAGAATTGGCTGCAAAATGAATGACTGCGTCGATATCTTTTTCCTTTTCCAATACGCTGTCTAAGAATTCCCGGTCCCTTAAGTCTCCTTTATAAAAGACTGCTTTTGGGTGAACCGCTTTTGCATAGCCTGTCTGCAGGTTATCGATGATGACTACCTCTTCTCCTGCATCAATGAGTTCATATACGGTATGGGAACCGATATAACCGGCTCCTCCTAATACTAAAATCTTCATATTCATCTCCCTTTCTTACAATGTGCTAAGGAATCTGTCAAAGGCTTCTCTTCCTTCTTTTGTGCATTTGTAAACACCAGCATCTTCCAATACTTTTACAAATACCTGCCCAATTTCCTCTTTTAGAATCAGCATTACATTGGTTTCATTAATATCGTCATATTTTTGTAGACACTGCTCGGCCCATGGAATATGCTTTTGGATCATTTCGTATTTCATCAGCGATTTCTTCTCCACCAGGCATTCTGCCAGAAGTTCCATCTCCGCCTTTAATCGAGAAGGAAGTACTGCTAATCCCATAACCTCAATGAGTCCAATATTCTCCTTCTTAATATGATGATATTCCTTATGTGGATGGTACAGGCCCAACGGACATTCCTTCGTCGTAATATTATTACGAAGGGCCAGATCCAATTCATAGTATTCGCCTTTCTTTCTGGCAATCGGCGTAATGGTGTTGTGAGGTTCCCCGTCTGTCTGAGCAAAGATATATGCTTCTTCATCCGTATATCCTCTCCATACGTTCAGGATATGATCTGCCAGATCGATCAGCTTTTTCCTGTCCTTGCATCGAATACGAATGACAGACAATGGCCAATGCAGAATACCTGCTTCCACTTCCTCATAACCCGGAATAGTAAAGGTCTTTTCAACCTTTGCCGTTTCCATAGCAAAGGTATAATGTCCCCCCTGGAAATGATCATGAGATAAAATAGAGCCTCCTACGATTGGAAGGTCCGCATTGGAACCAAGGAAATAATGTGGAAACTGATCTACAAAATCAAACAGCTTTTCAAAGGTAGCACGCTCAATTTTCATCGGCGTATGCTCACCATTTAGGACAATACAATGCTCTTGATAATAAACGTAAGGAGAATACTGAAATCCCCATTTTCCTCCATTGATATCCATTGGAATAATACGGTGATTTTCTCTCGCCGGATGATTCATACGTCCTGCATATCCTTCATTCTCCACACAGAGCTGACATTTTGGATAAGCACTTTGCTTTGCATTTTTTGCTGCTGCAATAGCTTTTGGATCCTTCTCCGGCTTGGATAAGTTGATGGTAATATCAATATCACCATATTCACTGCTGACCTGCCATTTCATATCCTTCTTGATCCGGTCTCTGCGGATATAATTGGTATCCTGGCTGAACCGGTAGAAATAATCGGTGGCAGCCTCCGGATTAATAGAATAAAGCTTTTGGAACGTATCAATGACTCTGCTTGGACGTTCTACCATAACACCCATCAGCTTTGTATCGAACAAATCTCTGGATACAATATCATTGCTTTCGATCAGCTGTCTCTCATAGGCAAAATCTGTTAAATGCTCTAAAATATCACTTAAGCAGATTTCTTCTCCTGTAATATCCTGTGGCTCATATTCATCCAGTCCAAATAGATCCAGATACTGGTTGATCATATAAATTTTATCTTCTGGTTGAATCAGCTTTTTATCCAATCCATACTGTACAAGCTTTTCTATTTCTTTAAACATAGCTCCATCATTCCCTTCAACTTCAAATCGATAAGTCGTCACAGCTTCGTATTTCTGCCCTTTTCTTAAAATAACTTTTGGCTCCTTTTCAACATTGATGGAATCTGGAAGATACTGAGTTTCTAACGCAATACCATCTCTGTTTTCATAAGGTTTCCCATGTTTCCCCGGCATCCCGCCTTCCAAAAAGTTGGCAGTATAGACCTGAATGGCCGGAAGGGTCGTGGAAATCGTCAGCTTTCTTCCTGATTTCGGTTCATACAAAACAGCCTGATTACTTTGCTTATTTACCATAAAGGAATGGTCGTATCCACCTGCCAGTTTGAGCTGTTCATGTTCATCATGGATTCGCTCCCCTACCTCATGGAACGTGCGAAAATCAAATGGAGTATTGGTAACGCTTAGAAATGTCCCATCTACCAGACAATTCTCATCTACGCAGGCAATCTGATCTGCCGCCATGTAAAGCTTATGATGGTAAATCTTTTCCTTTCCACCTGTCAGATTAAAATACATATGATTTGTCATATTGGCCAGAGTATCTTGATCTGATTCTGCTTCATACCGAATGATAAACTGATTTCCCACTAACCGATAAGTAACGGTAAGTAATAAATTGCCTGGATAACCTTCTTCCATATCTTTAGAAAGATAAGTAAATACAATTCCATCTTCCATGATCTTATAGTCAAACAGCTTCTGGTTAAATCCTTCCACTCCTCCATGAAGATGGTTTGGTCCATTGTTGGCAGCCAACTGGTATTCTTTACCATTTAAGGTAAATCTGGCATTTCCGATGCGATTTGCCACTCTTCCTACCACAGCACCCATATAGCTGCCATCCCTTCTGCAGTCTTCCACATCCTGTAATCCTAGAATGACATCTTCTACTTTCCCTTCTCTATCCCTGGTAAAAATGGAAAGCACATGACACCCAAGATTGGTGGTTCGCACTGTCAGATCCTGATTCTTCATTTCAAAAAATGTTACCTTATTCTCTCTCTGCTTTATAATCTTCACTTCCACCATTTTATAAAACCTTCATTCCTCCGTATTTACGTACTTTTAGTACATGACAAGAACCTTCCCCGAAGACATGTTCAATATCTTTCTTGTAGATATCGACGATATCATTTGGAACAAACGCCTGAATGGTTCCAGCAAATCCTCCTCCATGTACACGACTCACTCCTTTTCCCTGTAAGATGATATCACTGATGGCCAGTCCAATGGAAACACTCTGATTATTGATTTCGTGGCTGGAATATACATTCTGAAGATATTTAAAAGAAGAATCTCCAGAAGCTTTGATCAGCTTTTTGAATGTTTCAAAATCATGTTGTTCCAGAGCCTGAACCTGCTCATCTACCCTTTTATTCTCTTCAAAGAGATGTATTGCACGGAGTACAGCACGGTCTCCTAAAATCTCTCTGATCTTAGGCAGATTTAAATAGAACTCATTCTTATCCACCTTTCTTAATACATCCTCTTCAAAGAAATTAGCTACCTGCTTCATTTCTTGAGGAATTGCTGCGTAATCATCGGTCAGATCCGCATGGGATCCTTTCGTATCTACGATACATAAGCTATGTCCGTATTCTTCAAAATCCACTTTTACCTGTTTTACTTTTGGATTTTTCGGATCTTCAAAGTCGATATTGATCAGTCCACCTACAGAAGATGCCATCTGATCCATCAATCCACATGGTTTTCCAAAATATTCATTTTCTGCATACTGTCCAATCTGTGCCAGTAAGATCGGACTTGCCTTGCCCTCATTATAAACGCCGGATAAAATGTTCCCCACCAGAACTTCATAGGCTGCAGAAGAAGACATTCCTGCACCATTTAATACATCGCTGGTTGCATAAGCCTGGAAGCCACCAATGATATATCCTTCTTCCTTTAACCGGGCAGCCACTCCTCTGGTCAGCGCTTCTGAGCTTCCCTCTTCTTCTTTTCTCGGCTGAAGAGAATCTAAATGCACCTGAATTCTGTCATATCCTTCTGATTTAATGTCAATGATGGAATCATCTGTCTTAGCCACGATCGCAATGGCATCCAGATTGATGGAAGCCGCCAGTACCTTTCCATATTGATGGTCTGTGTGATTTCCCCCTACTTCACTTCTTCCAGGAGCACTGTAAATCTCCACTTCCTGTTCTCCATAAAGCTTTTCAAATTCTTCGATTGCTTTGATATAACGTTCCTTCTGATAATCCAGGACTGCATCATCTACATAGATATCTTTTAACCTTTCTGCATATTGCCCCGCTTTGAATTCCTGTACTAAAATCTTTGTGTTCTTTGACATTGACCTTTACTCTCCTTTTCTAGTTTTTTGCTTCTACGTTTCTTTGATGGCTTTATAGTAACACATTTTAGTAAT
>OBLI01001672.1_pt1 | contig 20909 bp, 27 predicted proteins | sample 1519701 | NCBI WGS metagenome assembly OBLI01 (sample SAMEA3663005, study PRJEB22513) | pig gut metagenome | biome: pig gut; feature: pig-associated habitat; material: faeces | place: France | collected 2012
TCTTGCAAAAGAAGTCGTGAATATTTTTTATAATTGATATTAAAGCAAATAGTAAGTTAAATAAAATTTCTATTATAAGCATAATTTTAATTCCTTTCTTGTTAAACAAGTCCAGTCTCAAAATCAGCATATACATATTATATTGTATTATTTATACAATTTCAACACTTTATGCAAAATTTGTTATATATTCTAAAATCAAAGTGTAAAATATGGCAAAGTGCTTAATAATTAAATACATACAGAAAACCTCCGTAGAAATGAATCTGCGGAGGTTTTACTGTGTAGAAAAAATCGTCTCTTAAATATAAGATAAATTTTGGGAAACTCCCAATAAATATAGTATATCACAAAAAACAATAATTTGTCAATAATTTTAAAATGGTGGTGAAATAATGATATATAAACCTTATAACGTCTATCCCCATAATTCTTCGATAGATGCTACAGAAAGAAACACATTTAGCTTCATCTTTAGCGGTGATTCTCTAACATATATGGACTATCATTTCTATGATACGTCCGATAATTCTTTGGTTAGACGAGCATATGTGCCGCTTAAATTTCAGAATACATTTAATGATTACAATGTAGGAACTATTATAGGTGCAAATTCATTTGAGAATGGTAAGAAATACAAATACAAAATGAATTTATATCAGTCAAGAGCCGATATTTTTGCAGTTCAGGGTACTGTCAGAAATATAACAGAAGTTTCATTATCTGATACACAAATTCCTATTTCCTATGGCATTACAGAAATTGAAAGTCCAATTAAATATACAATAGATGGAACAGAAACAATTTTCGGTGCTTGTTACATGGAAATTAATAATGGTACTATTTGTGAAAGAAGAAGAATTGAAAGCTATAATCCTGAATTAAAATATGGTACGGACGACGGTTATGGTAATTACGATTACAGAACATATGTCACTATTGCAGCACCATTTTCAGTTAAGCCCACAGCAGGAACTACATATAAGATTTTCAAAAACTATATAACAACACCAGAGTATTACTTTGAGTGTTATAAGAAACCTGTAATAATACCGACTGCTGAATTAGGTTTATATGGAAATATAGAATGTTCTGCTTTTTATTCACAGGCACAGGGGGTCAGCGTTAAGAATTATCAATATAAACTCTATAAATCAGTTGAAGATAAAATAAGACTTGAAACAACTGTATCAGACAATGAAAATACAACTAATAAGAGAGTTTATATAGGAGCGGTTGAAAATAGCAACCAAGTTGGATATAATTGCTATGCAACTATTTATTACACTGATACCGAGAATAATTACACAGTATCGGAAACAAGAATAATAAGTAATTATCATCTGACCGCTGATAATACTGGAAACTATATTGAAGTTTCAGAAGAATATTCATTTATTCCTACGGCTGGCATGAATGTTAAAATATGGAATGGTACTTCACAGCTTATTGCTGAATCTCCGATTATCTTTAATCAATCGTTAGAATATGCCTTTAACAACATCATCAGAGATGTCGGATATAAAGTAATATTAAGTGTAACTACTCAGTCTAATTTCAGCACAGACAACGAGATTACTGGTACATTTAAATCAATTAACACAAATGATGGAAGTATTCAATTTAGCGGATACATAGATAACAATACTAACGATATCAGAATAGTTCATAATAAAAATGTTGACAGCGTTTTAATTGAAAGAGAGGATTTAGAAACTAACGAGATAACCAATATTGATTTTAGATATGTTCCCATTCATGACTATCTTGTGGCTTCAAATAAAAGATACAGATACAACTTAATCGAATTTGCAAAAGATACTGATACAATTACATACGGGTCTAAATATACTATTGATGTAATAACTCCTTCATGGCATAACTGGATTATATATAGTCTTGTTCCATGGAAAGGCTCTGGGCGTACAAGTACCAAAGAAACATTCAGAGTAACAGAGTCATGGAAGTTCTGTATTAACGCAGAAGAAAGTGAAATAGTACAGAATTTAAATCATTATACACATACAGGATATAGTAGCAAGCCTAAAATAACAATCAATAACAATAATTATATTTCTGGTTCTTTGTCTTGTATTATATCTGACATAAACCCGACAGACGCTAAAATTACAGACAGTATTTACAAAGTACAGGCATGGAATAAATTCATAAGCGAAAACGAATTGTTTGTGTTAAAAAATCCTAAAGGGGACGTTTGGGTTATTAGTATTACAGACAATCCTACAAGGAAATATGACTACTCAAACAAATTAATGCAGACAACTATAAACTTTAGCTTTACAGAATGTATGGATATAAATGATATTGCAATAGTTAATTAAGGTGGTGAGAGCGTGGTAGAATTTTATAATGTAGTAGACAAAGACTATATTAATCTTTGCAAACAACAGGTTTTAGATGTGAGAATTAAGGTAGAATTGCTCGACCATTATGAGCATACAATTGGTGAAGTTACTACGAAAGTTTCATCAACAAGTGGCAGTATCAACGTTAAATATAATCAAGGTGTGCGAAGAACCTGTGACATAACTATTGATGATATAAACAAAAAAATGTTACCAAACGACGAAAATAGCGTTTTTTTTGTTAACAAGAAATTCAAGATTTACATAGGTCTTTATAAAAAGAATTGGTCTAAGTCTGGTAGTGACGGAACTGGTGTTTATCATAATTCTCAGGACGATACTATATATTGGTTTTCGCAAGGTATATTTATTACACAGAACTGTGATTATGATAAGAAAAATGGCGTACTGCACTTGTCTGGCGTAGATAAATTTGGATTCTTTACAAAAGATTTAAACCAGCATACGTTACAAAATACTTATCACATTTCCGCTGATTCAAAACTTGGACAATTAATTTCTGATATTATTACTATTGATATGGGAAATGGTATGCCCACAGACACACAAACTCCAATTATACATACAAGTTTTGTAGACCAAGTTCTTCCGTACGATATTGAAAAAACCGCCAATGAAACTATCGGAGATATTTTGGTTGAAATAGCCACAGCATTTAATGCTGATATCTATTATGATGTTGACGGTCATCTGGTGTTTGAACCAAATATCATTGATGATTATAACAGACAAGCTCCTGTGTTTGAGTTTGGCAAAAACGATTCTGCTTTAATTGACATGGCATTGGATTTCAACTATGGGGATATTGTTAATCAGATTACAGTTACCGGAGACAATTCTGACGGAGTTGTATATTCAAGTACAACCACAAATGAGAATCCAATTTCTTCTTTAAGAGTTAGCAACATAGGAATAAAAGCTGCTGATATTGAAGAAACTGCAATGGGATATAGTGACAAGCGTTGTTCTGACTATGCTAATTATTTACTTAAAAAGAAAATGCGTATGGCGATAGCAGGAACAATTACCTGTACTCCCCTACCCCATTTGGACTGCAACAGAGTTATTAAGGTATATCAGAATGAAGAGGACGTTAATGAAATTGACCTTTTAATTGAGGAGGTTCAAATACCATTAAGTCCAGAAGCGTATAGTTTAAGTATTTGTAATATACAGGACTTACCTTTGACTTGTTATACTTCTATGATTCCACAGAGTGCGTTGTCTGAATGGGTAGCGTTCAGAGATACTAATTCACTTGGAAAATATATAAATAGAGGCGGAGAAACTTTTGTAGTTGCTCCGTCATTTGTTAATGGTAGAACTATGACTGCTATAGGTGGAACAGGACATTTAGATGATGGAGATACAGTTTCGTCTGGAAAAATAAAAGGATTAGACAATGTTACAACTATATTTATTGAAGATGGCATTACTTCAATTAAAGAGAATGCGTTTTATAATTACACAAGTTTAGAAAATGTAATAATTCCAAATGGTGTTTCTGAAATTTCAAACAGAGTATTTTCTAATTGTTCAAGTCTTTCAAATATAACAATTCCAAATAGCGTTGTGTCAATTGGAGAATACGCATTTTATAATTGTGTAAGCCTTGAAAATATAACAATTCCAGATAACGTCACAGATATTATAAGCTGGGCTTTTTGGGGTTGCACAAACCTTAAAGGAGTAAATATCTCTAATTTATCTGCATGGTGCAATATAAATTTCGGGAACTATGAAGCAAACCCTTTATATTACGCTAATAATTTATACATAGATAATGTGCTTGCAGTTAATATTGTTATTCCAGATAATATTACAAACATTAAATTTTGTTCTTTTCTCAATTGTACAAGCCTTGAAAGCGTGACAATTCCAAATAGTATAATAAATATAAAAGAAGGAGCATTTAGAGGATGTACAAAACTTTCAAAAATAACAATACCCGACAGTGTGACAAGTATAGAAGATGACGTATTCAGAGATTGTACGAGTCTCACGAATGTAACTATTCCTGATAGTGTAACCAATATGGGAGATGATGTATTTAATAACTGCACAAGCATTATTAATATGTCCATTCCTAACAGTATTGAGTTTATTCCAAATTATTTATTTTCAGGTTGCGTAAATCTTTCAAGTGTAATTATTCCCGATAGTATCACCAGCATTGGATGTTATGTATTTAATGGTTGTACAAACCTTGCAAATATTTATTATATGGGAACAGAAGAGCAATGGGAATCCATAAATAAATGCAGTTATTGGAATTCTTATAATATGGGTACAAATGTAGAAGGCGGCACAGTAATTAACTACAACTATACGCCATAAGCAATTGAGGGGGTTTATATGGAAACTATAGATTATAAAAATTTTTTAGGTATTGCCAATATAAACAACGGCAAAAATCAAATTAAAGCAAGAGTTCTTGATGTAGATTCTAATAATAGTAAAGCTTTAGTTGAAACTGTAGACGGCTCATTGCGTATCAAATTAAATAATAAGACAGGAGAATTATTGTCTGTAGGAGATTATGTTGTTGTCGAGTATGATAAAGTGCTTACAAAAAAGAACGCATATATTTCTCTTAGAAATGGGCAGGCTATTCCGGCAACAAAAGTAAATATCGAAAATGCTATTGTTGTTCAAGAAAAAGTAGCTTCCTATTTATTACATGAATATACTTTAGTTGATTATGTTGCTGGTAATAAAATCATGTATGGTGGCGTTTCAAATTCAATTATTTTAAATGGATACGAAGCAGGAAAATATATTACACAAGATTCTGAATTATATAGTGAAATGCAATTCTCAAAAATAGTACGAGGCGGTGGTGTCCGCACAAATGCAAAATTTTATTTAAATCTTAACTATTTTAATAGCGACGGAAGTGCTAATATAACATTTAAATTAGATTGTAACGGCTCAACTGAATTAACCAAAAGAGTTACAACAAAAGATATATCTCAATCTGGTATCAGATTAAATTATGACAAGATATTTCCATCATCTGCTCTATTCCCTTATGGTTATGCACGATGTTATATTTTAGTTTATTACATAAAAGTGGACACGAGTAGTCTTACTTACGCTATTTTTGGGGACGCTTCTGTGGATATTTCCTTTGCATCAGAAGCAGAATATAACGCTGCGGTAGGTTTGACATATGAGCCTATTACTCTGTCTAAAATTAATGAAACTATAACAGAAGTTTAAGGAAGGAGTAAAAATATGAGTGCAATAGACGGAAAAATCTTATTCACGAAATCAGACTGTTACAAGTCTGCAAGAAAAATGACTCCTAAAGGAATTGTAGTACATTCCACAGGAGCAAACAATCCTAATTTAAAAAGATATGTTCAGCCTGATGACGGTATAATTGGCAAGAATGATTATAGCAACGACTTAAATCGTTCAGGACAGGATGTATGCGTACACGCATTTATAGGTAAAGACAAAAACGGTAAGGTTAAATGCTATCAGACTTTACCGTTTGATTATTGTTGTTGGGGAGTAGGAAGTGGCTCAAAGGGTAGTTACAACTACAATCCTGCCTACATACAGTTTGAAATGTGTGAGGACGGACTTACAAATAAGACTTATTGCAAAGCAGTTTATGATAAAGCTGTTGAGTTCTGTGCTTACATTTGTAAGACTTATAATATCTCTACTGACAATATCGTATCACATCATGAGGCAGGTCAGAGAGGTATGGGTTCAAGTCATGTTGACCCCGATAACTGGTGGGGAAAGCACGGCTATACTATGGGCGGATTTAGAAAAGCAGTTAAAGCAAAGTTGAATCCACCACTTCCAATACTTGATAAATCCGGTTACAAGAAAGGTGATGCTACTATTGGCTCGCTTGCTTTAAAAGAATTATTGTTACTGGCAAAGACGCTTGGCTTACATAAATACGGAATGGATAAAAACAAGTCGTTTGGAGACGGTACAGTAAACGCAGTAAACTATCTTTTAAAGCAGTGGGGATATCAGCAGAACGGCATTGCCGGAGAAAATTTTATTAAACGACTGCACACAGAGATAGATAAAAAGGTGATTTAATTGTCACCTTTTTATTTTATTGTTTTATAAGGTGGTGAAATTATGTTTGAAATTCTTGAAAAGAAAGGTCAGACCTATATAAATTTGACTCAAAATGATAGTTGTGAAATATCTACATCTCCATTTATTGATGTAGACAAAAATAAGATTTTTGACACTAACAGCAATGATAAACCTATCGTTTTAGGAGATGATGATTATGTGTTGTTTTGTGTAGCAAGTCCTTCGGGTAGAATTTATTTGAAAAGGGTACTCACTAAAAATGACTATAATAGTGATGGAGTTTTAACAATGAAGCTTTGTCCTACTGATACAATTGATTTACAACCTTTCTCATATTTGTTTTCATTTTCATATATGCCACATAAAGGAGAGGATTGTTACACTTATGCTACTGGAATATTTAATCTGCTTCCTGCTGTTGGCACAATAAGAGATTTAAATGAGAGTTTTGCTCCTGTTACTCCTGAAACTCCTACTGAATCTGACCAATCCGATATCCCTACTGAAAGTGGTGATACAAATGATAATTAGTGGAAAAGTTTCAGCCGGAGGATATTCGGTTTCTGGTGGTATAAGCGACAGTCAAAATATCAGCGGCAATGTTGATAAAGCTGAAAATATTTACGTCAAGGAGATTGAATTTAATAACAGATATGAATTTCCGAGTATCGGAAAAGAGAACATGATTTATGTAGCGAAAGATGAAAACGCATTATATATTTTTGATACAACGCAAAACATATATCATTGCATAGGCAGAGATTATAATGAAATTGGCTCAATACAATGTCAGTTAAAGGAGGATTAAAGTATGGCTGATACAAGAACAATTACAATGAATGGAATTGAAATTTATCTTGATACAAGAACTACAGAGCAGTGGGCAACTATTTCAAGAGCAATACCAAAAGGATTTGTTTGTGTAGAATTAACCACAGACGGAAAATGCAAAATGAAATGTGGCGACGGTACACAATCCTATGCAGATTTACCTTATGTGGGTGGCGACCTTGATATGACAAAAATCAATGAAGCCATTACAACTGCTCTTACTGATTATTATACTAAAACAGAAACTGATACAGCAATTTCTGATGCGATAAGTAGTCTTGGTACTTTATTTAGATTTAAGGGTAGAGTTGATTCTGTTGAACAGCTTCCTACAAGCGATAATAAACAGGGAGACGTTTATCTGGTCGGTGCAGAAGACGCAAGTGAGTTTGCTGAATATTATTGGACGGGAACTCTATTTGATTACATGGGAAAGACTACTTCTGTTGATTTAACAAATTATTACAAGAAATCAGAAGTAGACGCTTTTCTTAACGACAAGGTTGATAAAGTAGAAGGAAAAGGACTTTCAACGGAGGATTTTACAACAGATTTAAAAACAAAACTTGAAGGTCTTGAAAATTATGATGACACTAACCTTGTGACAAGAGTTGCTGCAATCGAAGGAGATTACATTAAGTCTACGGACAAACTAATTCTGAATTGCTCACTTTAATTGCTAATTGAAAGGAAAATGTTTTAAATGAAAAATAGCAAACTCTATTGTTGTTATTCTGTTCCTCTGCGTAATTATCTTTCTGAAAATGGAATAAGATATGAAATTGCAGCCAAGAACCCAAATTCAGACATATACTTTTGGGTTTACATAAGAACGGAAAAATTAAATAAATTGTTAAGTTTATGGAGTCACTCTGCTGAAAAGTAGGGTGGCTTTTTATTTATGTGTTAAATGAAAGGAAGAAGAAATATGGGATTAGTTACAGAAACAGTTGAGATATGTATAACTGCAAGAAATGCAAGATATTATGAAAATTTAGGTTACATTATTAAACGTGAAAAAGATAATAGAAACAGAATTAGGCTCATTAAAGGACAAAAAATAAAGATAAAAACTAATGATTTAAACAATCATAGTAAAATAAAAGTTTCGGTACAATGCGATTGTTGTGGAAAAATTTATGATTGTAGTTATGCTTCATATCACAACTGTAATCGTAATGGTTTAATTTATTGTGTAAATTGTGCTGCTAAATTATTTAATTCTGGCGAAAACAATATACGATGGAATTTTAACAAAACATTAGAAGAAAGAGAAATTGGACGAAACATTGAAGGTTACTCGGAATTTGTAAAAAGGGTTTTAAGTCGTGATAATTATATATGTCAAAGTTGCGGTATGGTAATCAGCGGTGTTATTAGACCAATTGTTCATCATCTTGATGGTTATAATTGGTGCAAAGAAAAACGACTTGATGATACAAATGGAATTACTTTATGTGAGAATTGTCATAGTAATTTTCACGCTTATTATGGTAGTGGTAATAATACCAAAGAACAATTTGAAGAATGGTTGGGTCGGTCTGTTAATTTTTTAAAGTTTGATGGCGCAATTCCATCAACTCAGAATATTTATTGTTACGAAACTTCACAAATTTTTAAAAGCGCCAAAGAAGCTTCTCGGAGTTTAAACATAGATAAAAATTTGATTTATGCTGCGTGTAGAAGTAAAAATCACTACACACAAGGTTTTCGTTTTTGGTGGTATGATGAATTTTTACTTTTAAACAATGATGAATTGCAAAACATCTTATCGCTCAAACATTATCCAAACCGAAAAGACAAGCGTGTTATATGTTTAAATACAAATGATATTTTGTCAAAATGTGAGATGTGTAAAAAATATAATATGACGTTAAATCAATTGTATCGTTTATGTTCTGTAACTAATTCTTATTTCAATTACTACGGAGAACCATTAGTTTTTATGTATTATAGTGACTATATTGATAAATCTTTACAAGAACAAAAAGAATTATTAAAAATAAAGTTAGAAAATAATACATCCGTACTCTGTTTAAATGATGGTATGTATTTTTATTCTAAAATACAAGCAGGTTATTTTTATAATATTTCTCATAGACAATATGAACCAATCAGTAGAAATTTATTGATTGATTATAATTTAATAAAACAAGAAATTCAAACAAAATTAGTATTTGTATATTATAAAGATTTCATTATATTGAATCAAAACGATAGAAATCAATTATTAAGTTTGAAAGGAGGATAAAATATGTCAAGTAAGACTTTTAATAATACAAAAATAAATGTTGAATTTGACGAAGATTATCAATCAAGGATTAATATTAATTCAGGAGAAAACATTTCAAGTCTTTTCGCCAAAATAAGGCGTTTTATACTTGATTTGAAAGCTGTTTGTTTTTCAGGAAGTTACAATGATTTAAGTGATACACCGGACGTTGTGACAAAGGAGTATGTAGACCCGATTAAGTCACAGGCAGCAATCAACCGCACAACGCTTGGATATCAGTGCAAGAATCTGCTTAACTGGAAAAATGCTAATGGTGATGAGTCAAGTAACGTTACATACACCAAAACTGATAATGATATAACAATAACGTCAAATGGCTCTTGGGCTCGTGTCGTATATAAATTGCCTGCTCTTGAAATTGGTACTAAATATACCTTTTCCGCTGCTGTTTCCGATTTATCACAGGCGTCAGCTACAGCAAGAATCAGAATCGCATATAACTCTGAGGGAACTAACAAAATAGTAGACGTCAATTTAACTAAAGACGGGGAGTATAAAGCAGAGTTTACGCCTACCGAAAGTACGGTGTATGTATTGTTTTATCCAAACTTTTCCAGCACCGCATACACAAATAGCTTTACAGCTTCGGATATTATGCTCAGATATGCTGATATCTTAGACGATACTTACGAGCCGTATCAGCCAAGCGTGCAGGAACAGATAAATAATTTTGGTGTACAACAGCAATTATTATGCGATTATAGTTCTACAGCTACTTCAAGTACCACAATACAAATAACGGGTCTTTTTTCAAATTATTCTGCTGTTATATGTATTGTGAAATACTCTTATGGAACAACAAGTATTACCCTTCCACTTAAATATATAAAATCTATTGGGACATCTAAGGAATATTCTCCAGTATCAGACCTTGGGTTTAAATATGTTGATGATGATAATTTACTTATTGGTGGTGCTGATGCAGCAATAAGAAATGTAAAAATTATAAGTTTATATTAAATTAATAGTAGCAGTAGTTCACAACGGAAAGGAAGAAACATGGAAGATAAAGTAAAATATATACTATCAGTAATCGGAGGATTACTTGCAACTGCAACAAAACAGTACGGTTTGATATTGCTGTTTGTCATTATTGGTATTTTTATGGACTGCATAACAGGGCTAATAAAAAGTAAAATCACGGGCAAAGGCTGGTCAAGTAAATTAGGCTTTGTAGGCTTTTGGAAAAAGGTTTCTCTGCTTATAGCATTGTTCTTCGGAATCTTTCTTGATTATTTTGTACCGACTACACTTGAAAAAATAGTGTCTGTGGAATTACCATTTGCATTGCCATTTGGATTAATAATTGGTGCATACATAGTATTAAATGAATGTATCTCAATTTGTGAAAATCTTTATGCTTGCAATCCTGATATTGTACCAAAATGGATTGTAGGATTACTTAGAAATACTAAAGAGAAAATAGCTGATGGCGATAAAGATAAAAGCGATAAATAAAAGTTTAGGGAACTACTTTGATTGGTAGTTCCCTATTTTTTACGATATTTGATGTACGTTTACATTTGAAGTTTTAGATTAAATTGAATGTCACAATATTCTCTCTGATGTAAGTGTGGCATTAAAAATCTCTTTAGTTTCAATGTGACTATTGGTGTCATTTTCTTAGTGATGTTTCCAATACTCACATCGGTATTTTCCTTATTTACAGCCATTTTTAAGTTATCTCCGAACTTAGGAACAAAGATAATATCCGCAGATTTGTCAGAAATAGGATTAACAATAATCTGACTTATTAAATTCTTGCTCAGTTCAAAAATTAAGGTTTCGCTGTATGAATTAGTTGACAATGAAGTGTTTTTAAAATATTGTTTGATACCGTTAAGACTTTTAATTTCGTCATGTATTTTATTTTCTGAGTTACAAATATCGTCAAGGTTTGATTTTAAAGAATCAATTTGTTTTTGAAATTTGTCATTCTTAATTCCAAAATCTTCTTTGGTTATTAAATTATCAGAATACAAATCCAGCAACTTGTCTTTTTTGTTTTCAAGATTGGCAATCTCATTTTGAATCTTTTTTATAGATGCAGCGGTACTGTCAGTTCCCATTTGTTGTTTGTATAAGGAAATGTATTTATCAATGTATTTATCAACATTAGGAATAAATACATTAAAAAACGCCCGAAGTATCTCAATCATTTCTTCGTCTTTAATGGCAAATGATGGGCAGTCTATTGCTTTTCGTTTTTTGATTTGACATATCCAATGTCTTTTTATATTATTGTTGCTGTGATTATAACTATTGTGATGATATGTCTTATTGCAATGACCACAGATAACTTTGCCTGATAACGGAGACGTAAATCTTTTACCACCATAGTTACCGACCATTTCAGTAACACGTTTGGATTTTAACATTTCATTACATCTATCCCAAAGCTCTTCGCTGACAATTGCCGGAACAATTTCACCAGTCTCGTCCTTATACATTATCCATTCGTCCTTGTCAAGAAACTGTTGTTTCTTAGTACGGTAATCAAGGATTTTTACTTTATTGCCGCAATAATATCCTTTGTTTTTAGGATTTTGTAGAATAGATTTGATTGTTGTGTGTGAAATAAGATTGCCAGAATGATTTCTATATCCTTTTTCATAAAGAAGGTCTGATATGCTACGCAAAGAATAATCTCCTGTAGCATATAATTCATAAATCATTCTAACCATTTCTGCTTCTTTTTCGTCAATAATTAATTTGCCGTCTTTTTTGGTATAGCCGAAAATACGACCATTTCCCATCACTACTCCATTTTCAATAGCTTTCTTGTGTCCAAACTTAACTCGTTCTGATAGACGTGCGACCTCTTGTTGTGCAATAGAAGCCATAATACCTAATCTCAATTCACTATCTCTGTCAATGGTACAAAGATTGTCTGATGTAAAATATACACCTACGTTGTTTTGAAATAATTCTCTTGTGTACGAAATACTGTCTAAAATATCACGACTAAATCTTGATATTTCCTTGCAGATAATCAAATCAAATTTGCCTTTTTTCGCATCATTAATCATTCTTTGGAAATTATCTCTGTTGGCAGCCGACTCACCTCTTATAGTGTCAATATACCCCTGTGCCAACGTCCAATTAGGATTGTTTTTTATCATTTCCGTAAATGTTTGCACCTGATTTTCTTGGGAGTTTAATTGCACATCTTTGTGTGTCGATACTCTTGCATAAAATGTTACTTTTAACGGCATATCGAAAATGGTTTTATGCTCTAATGTCATCTTGTTGATAAGGTCATATATGTTCATTTAACTACCACCTTTCAATATTAATCATAGCATACAGAAATATCATTGTCAACGTCAATCATTGGATTAAACATTGGCAAAAGGAGAACCACCGAAGCAGTTCTCCTATAATGTTTATATGTGTAATTTTTGTAGCATATTTTGATATGTGATTTCGTCAATTATCTTGTCCTTGTAAGAAGCTGTTATCATAGATAAAAGTATTGCTTTTTCTAAACTCATAATATCCATCCTTTCCTTATTTGCTTTATTATTTGTAAGGTTTTATATTTTTATTCATTTACTTATCTGTGCTACCAAATCCCCCATTTCTTACACCGTCTGCATTATCGTCATCTGTTATAAAATATTTCTGAATAATCCCTTGTGCAATAGCTTCACCTTTATTAATATGTACTGACTTGCCGTCTCTGCTATCATTTGTAATCTTAATGAAAATATGTCCTTCATTGTCAGACTGGTAGTAGTCACTATCTATAACGGCTATTGTGTTATCTAACTGTATGCGATATTTAAATCCAAGACCACTACGAGGATATATACCAAGCCACTTATCATTGTCCAGAATAACTCTTATTCCAGTTGGTATCTTAATTGTTTCCCCTGCATCTAAATCAAATGAAAATGGTGAAAAGAAATCATATCCAGCCGAACCCGTGGTTGCTCTTTTAGGGAGTTTGATATCATTATATTCTGCTGTTAAATCTACATCTCCTCTAATAGAATTTTTATATTCTTCAAAACTTACTTTTTCAAATCTCATATTTTTTATCTCCTTTAAATTGTTAGGCTCTGTCTTTTGTTTAGGCAGAGCCTATTTTTTACGATTTTACAAATTTAAACTTCTACTTTTAGATATGCCCCACAATGGCATTCACCTGCAATATCTTGCTCTCTAAATTCTTTACATGGACACTTTGTATCTGGCGTTGGCTGTAGAACACAGGGACAATATCCATTGTTAGCTTTTATTGCATTTGATACTTGAATGTAGGTTTCAATATCAGGATTTTTAATTATCTTTAACAAATTATTACTCCTTTTTGATTATCGCTTGCAAGTTTCACACCTAATACTTCATCATAGTGTGGAGTATTATTAGGAATATACCTTCCGACTTTTAAAATTATATTGCTTAAAGTTTTCATTTGTCCAATTTGATTAACTATCTCATCTTCATTATATCCTGTATAGATAATAAATGTGTCTTGACAACCCTTGTATCTAAAGTATTTAATTAAAGAATAGACCTCATCAAATTGTCTAAATGGTTCAAGTCCACCAATAACTATCGCTTTTGTAATTGGATTGGAAATGTATCGTTTGAATATTTCTTTATCGGATATATTGATATTTGGCTGTTTAGCTATATCTGAATTTTGACACACAGAAATATCTAAATTTTGCTCGTGACAACATTTCCAATCACAAAAACAAGTTGCAATAAACATAGATGGTGCTTTGTAATTTACAAAATCTTCTTCAACTATGCTTTTAACTAACATTATTACTCCTGCTGTAAATGTGCGTAATCATACCACTTACGAGCTGTAAATTCCTTGAATCTATCTTTGGAATATGCTCGTGACGGAACAAGGAAACCGACAACTCTCTGATAGGTATCATAAACTCCTTCCCCACAATTAGGACAAGTGTTTGTTCCTACAAAGCCATGATGATTTTTACACTCGTTAATACGAGTATTGAAAGCAAAGTAAATAACACCAGCATTAGCAATTGTGTTTAACATATCCCATGCCACATCTTTGTTGGGAAAATTAGCTTCAAGATTAATGTGTGCAATTGCACCACCACCACAACGCTTATCAAGAATAGAAGAAAGTCTCAGTTTTTCTTTAATAGTACACTTAGTAGTAAGCGGAATCCACTGGTTAGAATATATAAACTTATCAGAGTTAGGATTATACAGTGTATTATCTTTCTGACAAAGAATAACAGCAGCCCTCTCAGCAGGGACGCTCTCTACATTAATTGAATATTCATTTGTGAAATTATCCTTAACATCATTGATGACATCAAAAATTTTGCTTGCAAATTCAATGCCTTTCTCTGTATAAGATACATAACCTAAATCATCTGTTGCAGTATATCCAAACGCTTCGATTACTTCATAAAGTCCAAGAATACCTACTGTGTTGTACTGTTTTGACATTTCCATACCGCCATCACAGTAATTAGGGAGAAGTCCCTTTTCTATATTACGCTGAATGATATGTCTTACACAATCCAGTGTTTTACAGCAAAGTTCTATTCTATGTCTTAATAATTCAAGATACTTTTCTTCATCTGCGCCAGTCTCATAATATATTCTCATAAGATTTGTTGTATTTACTTTTACAGAACCTATTGAGAGGGCTGTGCCACCGATTGAATTGATAAAAGCATCAAGCTTTGTGGTATCTGAAAGAAGTCTGCAACAATTTGATAATGTTCCAACGTTATCGCTTACAAAGAAATTACTATCATTCCATGTTGTGTTATGGTCTGAACACCAACGTGCAAAATCTTCATCTACAAACTTACCGTCCTTAAATAAGAGAGAATACGTCAGAACGGGGAATGTGAACATATTTTCACTTCTGATTTCAGATACAACATTCATAAACTGCTTCTGATGTTCAATAAGTTCTTCAACATAATCAATTGCCATTGTCCCATCAGGAAAAATAACTCCACCAAAAAGTGATTCTATATAGTTTCTATCAAATATAGACACATTTGTAAATGATGACTGGTCTACTCTAAGGAATGGTTGATTAAGTCTATAAATGAACTTTTGAAAACTCTGCTTTAGATAATAGTCGGGGTTCTTAATATAATAACCGTTTTCACAATCCTTCTTCCAAAAATAAAAACTCCAAATAAGAAGATTAGGGAGTCCTACTGCCCCAGAACTTCGATTACACATATAAGAAACATATTCAATTACATCGTCAAACCTACGGAACAATGCTTTATCAATAGACTCGAAATGTTTAGGAGGTTGTGCGTTATAGTTCTTTAAAAAGAATAATCCTTCTGTTGCAAGTCTTGTAATATCGTACGCATAACAATTATGGGTAAGAACATTATTATCAAGCGTAAACGAATGTGTATCATAAGCTACTGCACAATATACATCATCTACAACACCAGTATTTTCAACTGATTTTACAATCCAGTTTCTCTTTTTTCTATCATTGTTTCTAAGATAATCTGAGAATCTTGCTTTATGTTCTGGAAGAATAAAGAAATCTTCTTTTAAATAATCTGACGAAAGAGTTAAAATATAAATTGTAGATTCTGTATTAGTTAAATTGCTTATTCTTGTTTGCTGACGAATTTCATTTACAGGCATACCTAATACACATAAAACGTCCCTGACAAATTCAAGATTATCACGATTTACAGAAGCAATTGTACATCTGCCCTTATTATCAATACAACCATCGGCAGCAAAATATCCAGACAGCCAGCCATATAAATAGGAAGGAGTTTCTGTCAAATTAGGCAACTGATTAAAATATTTGGGCATACCTATTGTTGTATATTCTTTTTCGTCACCACTAATATTACTTGGTGTAAAATAAGGCAGAAGAGCAATCTTATCACCGCAGAAATTGGCTCTTGGTCTATTTTCGTTTTTATAACCGTCTCCAGTAAAAAATCCGTGTGCTACTCCAAAAGGAGAAGGAGTAACATTAGACCATGTTTTACTTGTATTAAAGGGAATCTTCATTCCAACCTTTAATTCTGCCGTAGGAATTTCAGTTCTATTCTTTTTATCCTTAACGTACCATACATGATTGCCTGTTGTATATATTTCTTTTTCGACACCATATCTTTCAAGCACAAGTTTATACAGAACATCTTTACCGAAATGTTTTACAGTCGCATTTTCCCACCCATGATTTTTGTTGAGAATTTTTATGTCTTTTCCAACAATCTCATCAAGTCTCTTGATACCATTGTCTGTGAGAATTTTTGTATCTCCCTTAAAACAATACGGCTTATATGTAGTTGATGGTGCATCGTGAAGATAAAAGCCACCATTGTATTCAGTTTCAAGCCATTCTCTTGCTGTTTTCAAGCCATACTTCTTATTCATCTCATAAAAAATCTTATTAAATGCAAAAAGTTTGTCGTGTGACTTACCCTTTTCACAAAGCAGACTTGCGATATCTTTATTGCTTGCATTTGCGTTAGCATCAATAGTCACATCTGCAACATTCTTGTCCACAAAACCGTCAATAAAATCAGAAAAGTTCATCTGACTTTCGTGGAAACCGTTAAGGTATTCAAAATCTTCTCCGTATTTATCTGTAACTTTTTTAAAAGCTGTTGAAAAATTCTTATCAACTTTAAGGTTTATATTGATATTTGCCATTATTTTTACCTCTCATTTATCCAATCTACCGCTGTTTTAAAATCCATAACATTGCCATTAACTTCAAGAACAGGAACAGTTTCAATTCCTTTGTTTATCATAACAGACGTGTCGGATATGATATCATAAGAAATTTCTTTGCTGTCCAACTTTGCCTTTAGTACTTTGCATTTAGGACAACCTGTTGAATATAATATTACCTGCATTTAATCACCCTTTCTCTTTTGTGCATCAATAAATCTGATTTCACTTCTTTTACTAACTATTGCAGCGGACATACAAATCATTACCGACAATACGCTAACAACAATAAAAATAATAAGTAACACAATCAATATAACCACCACCTTTCTTTATACAGCACTTCAAAACAGAAAGTCAGAAAAGACATCAATAGGAGAAGAATAACGCTTTGGAATAACCTTTACTGGCTGATAATCATTCATAAAATTATTGTACAGTTCCATGTACTTTTCTTTTGCTTCATACACTTCTTTCCATCTTGCGTCTTTCTGAGCAGCTTTTTCTTCGGCTACTTTCTTAGCTTCTAAGTGCTTTTCTCCACATTCAATTGCTTCTCTTTCAGTATCGTAAAACTTCTTACATTCTTCGCAATAATACTTCATAATTTTTCTCCTTAATAATCATAATATTCATCATCAGGTTTAACTATTGGAACTTCTTTTAATAAACAAGACTCGCACAAATGCTCATCATAAAGATGATATAGCTTATCCGATTCTATACCGCACGAATCACAATAATAGTGTGGTACACGATAAAATGGACAACTAATCTTAGAGCAACCTAAATCCTGTGGACAACCCACACAGTCATTTTCGTATCTGACCATATCCATTACTCCTTTTCGCATTGCTCAATGAATCTGTAAATCTGTTCTGCGACATGGGAAATATCATCATTCCAACCATTATTAACAACTAAATCTATTGGTGTTTCTTCGTGTTCATACTTGTAAAACTTTGCGGAGTCATGGACTATACGATTTAAAGTTTCTTCAACGGCTTCAAGATATGTCTTACCAGACTTTTGAGAACGAAATCTCATTCTTTCATAACGGGTTGTTATGTCGGATTTTATGTATATAATTTTAAACTGCTTGTCGCCTTTATAAAAGGCTTTAAGGCTTTCTACCCCAGCAGGGTCAATTACATATAAATCACATTCATCAATCTGTTCTGCCGTAGCGCAGTATCTGTAATTGCAAAACTCTGTGCAAGCCACTATATTTTCAAGCTTGTCATATTCTTCATCTGAAATGAATATATGCCCCGTTTCGCTATCACCTCTCTTAGGACGTGTGGTATAAGACTGGATTGACTTCAATCCATATTTTTCTTCAAGGGCGTTTACAATTGTTGTTTTGCCACTGCCTGAACAACCAACTATAAGATATATATTATTCATTTTTAGTATCTCCATTATATTCAATTTGTAATTAGCACAGTTGCATACGGTAAAGTTTCAATCCATTTACAAAAATCACGCCATTCGTCAAGCTTGTGATTCTTACGACTGTGGTACATATTTCTGAGTACAGCATAGTTGAGCTGTACCGTTGCTCTCTGATTGTAGGTACTTGGAAGAAGCTGTATCATCTGCCACCAGTCATTCTTATCGTTCGTCCTTAAAAATTCATCACGATAAGCATTTAAGTGATAAATTGTCATATCAAGTATATTGAGTGAACCGTCATTCAAATGCTCATGCGAAAAATCATCAAGAGTAAATTCTTTCTCGTGTATTTTGTGCATTGTAGAACATGAATTGCGAACCGTACCGACTTTGTATGTGTCAAACTCTTTCCACCAATATAGGGGTGTCGTTATGTCGCACGTTACATTAATCATGCGCATGAATTTGCTATGGTCACTTCCGGCTTTTACAAGTGACTGCATAAGCTTTAAGTCGTTGTTACCGATTCTCTCTTTTAATGGTAAATACACATTAAAATTACTATCACTCTTATCCCAACTGTTCATGGGCGAGCGTAACCCTCTAATACTTGCTTCCCACCCAAATATATCTACATTCTCAATTTTAATTGACATATTTTTTCACCTCAAAATCTCCATACTGATTGTGTATTTTCTTTTGTAATCCTGTTTTAAAAGAGTGAATTGTGTTTTCCGAATAAGTAACCCATTCAAGATTCTCAACACAATTATTTTTCTTGTTTCCGTCAATGTGATTTACACACGGTAAATTATTCGGATTAGGTATAAACGTTTCTGCAACAAGTCTGTGAACTCTGTGATTTTTTCCATTCAAAATGAGTTCACGGTAACCACACCTGTCAATCATACCGACCATTTTTACACCGTGTAAATTGAAAACATCTCCGCTTTTAAAAACCACATATTTATTGTGAATAACAACCCCGTCATTTTCATTTAAATTGTATTTTCTAACACCGTTTACAAATCGGTTTATTCTGAATTTATACACCGCAGATTTTGCTTCAATTTCTGTTTTGTAAGTTCCCAAACTTATACTTTTACCATTTACAGACAGAAAAGTTTCAAAACCTGTTTTTGTTTTTCGATAACCTTTCGCTCTCATACCACGGATAGCAGATTCCCACCCGAACACGTCAATATTTTCAATTTTAATCACCTTTTTACCTCCTCAAAATCGGCATAAAACGATTCTTTTATTTCTGAGATATTTTTGTATATGCCATAAGATTTATCTCCATTACCGTCAATTAATCTGCCGTCGCAAACTTCATAGGTCTGACCTTCTCTGAAGTTACGCTCATTAACAGAATTATAAACCTTTGTACACAAAAGTGTTGTATTCCACACTATGATTTACACCTCCCACTTTTTAAATACATTCTTAACATAATTTTTGCTTTCAGTCATAGGAATCAGTATCGAAAGCGGTTCACTGAGATTCAGACTAAACAGCCCCATGATTGATTTGCCATCTACTATGTATCTGCCACGCTTTACATCAATCTGATACGGACATCGCATGGCTGCGTTGACAAATTCCTTAACATCGTTTGCTGTTGATAACTTTACTTCCATAACCTCTTTCATAATATTAGTCCTTTCTTTTATGATTTACTTTTGTCTCTTTTACTCTGTTTCTACGAAACTTTATTGATACACAATGCCATTTTTTTTCATACTTTCTTACAAGACACATTGCTTTAAGGAATGAGCCTGTATATGTAACTGTTACTTCTTTTCCCACATAATAGTCCCAATATGAGACTTCATACTTATTTCCCATTTCTCTTCTCCTTTGAATCTTTTCCGTAATCACAAAAGAAATCAATTATTGAATCCCATGTATTATTACAACCTCTGTTATAACCAGAATCGTAACCAAATATATAGGTTGCAGAAATACCGATTACTACAATAAAGAAAATACATATCTTTTCAAGCATTATCTTCTTCTCCTTTACATATTTTTGCAAGGCAGTTTGGGCAACCATTGTAATGGTGTTCTTTTGGTGTTCCTTCGTTCAAGTAATAAATTTCATGACATTCAGAACACTCAAGTATATATTCATCTATGTCGCCAATACATATCCAATGCCCACGCCTCACAGGCTCAACGTCTGCGGCGGGCAGTTCAGCTATCATTCCCTCGACAACAGATAGTGCAGACATATATCCTGTCTGATA
>OBLI01001674.1_pt1 | contig 20887 bp, 18 predicted proteins | sample 1519701 | NCBI WGS metagenome assembly OBLI01 (sample SAMEA3663005, study PRJEB22513) | pig gut metagenome | biome: pig gut; feature: pig-associated habitat; material: faeces | place: France | collected 2012
CTTCCGACAACGTAACGATCGCTGCTCCGGCAGGTGTAGTCGTAGTTGCTGTTGAGGGCGAGGCTACGAAGGTAGTGGTTAAGTAATAGAACAAAAGAAATTTATTCATAATAAGTAATCTCCCTGCGCGGCCCATTGGGCTAAGTATTCCGTGAGGATGAACAAGCGGGGAAATAGAATTAATAATATGTAAAAAAGTTCTTATTGCGGAGTAGCCTCGTGAGAGACGAAAGGCAGTCACAAAAAAGGAGCCGTCAGGATGCAACAAGCCTGGCGGCTTTTTTTGTTGCTGATATGTATAGTCCAGGAAAGGAATAGTTATCTTTGTGGAGTCGAACCAAACAAGGAGGAAAGAGTCAATGGGAGAGATCAAGCAAATACCGTATGGCGTGGCTGACTTTGTGTCGGTTAGAGAGCAAAATTTGTACTATGTCGATAAGACGATGTACTTGAAGGAACTGGAGGCGCAGCCACGTAATCTTTTCTTTATTCGTCCCCGTCGATTTGGAAAGAGCTTATTAATCAGCATGATGCGGGCTTATTATGACAAGGCGATGGTTAGTGAGTTCGACAAGCTCTTTGGTGATCTTTGGGTGGGCCAGCATCCAACACCCTTGAAGAATCGTTATCAGGTCCTTTACTTGGATTTCTCGCAGGTAGGGGGAAGCATAGACCAGTTAGAGAAAAATTTCGAGGAATATTTTGCGATGACGCTCAATGCGTTCATGCGGAAATACCAAGCGGATTATCCGGAGGATATTCTGAAGGAATTCTTTGCTATCCATACCTATTCCGGGAAACTTCGATTGATTTTCGACAGTGCGCAGTCGGCCAGGATTCCCTTGTTTTTGATCATTGATGAATATGACAATTTCACCAATGTGGTGCTTAACGAGCAGGGGGAAGCAGTCTATCATGCGATCACCCATGCGGATGGTTTTTATCGTGACTTGTTCAAGAAATTCAAGGGTAATTTCGAACGGATCTTCCTGACGGGTGTAAGCCCGGTGACGCTCGATGACCTGACCAGCGGTTTCAATATCGGTTGGCCCCTCTCTGCCAATCCCCGATTCGACAAGATGTTAGGATTCAGCACGGAGGATGTGCGCACGATGTTCACCTATTACAAAGAGGTGGGTCGTTTGCCTCAGGATTGCGACGTGGAGGCGATGATTGCCGACATGAAGCCTTGGTATGACAACTACTGCTTCGCTAAGGAGTGCTTGAAGAGTGACATCCGGGTATTTAATTGTGACATGGTGTTGTATTACCTGAGCCACTATGCGGATAGGGGTTGCCCACCTGAGCAGATGCTCGACCCGAATACAAAGACCGATTACAATAAATTGAAGAAACTGCTGCAATTCGATAAGTTGGATGGCGACCGTAAAGGCGTGCTGATGAGGATCGCTGAGGAGGGAAAGATCGTAACAGAGCTTTTCACCTCCTTCCCCGCAAGGGAGCTAACTAATCCGGAAATCTTCCCCAGCTTGCTGTTTTATTATGGTATGCTGACGATGGTAGGCACCTATGGTGATATGCTGGTACTTGGCATACCTAACAATAATGTGCGCAAACAGTATTACACCTATTTATTGGATAACTATCAAGAAACCAGTATGGTGAATATGCGGGATCTTAAGGAGGTCTTTATCCAGATGGCCTTCGACGGCCAGTGGGAGAAGGCGCTGCGTTACATCGCCGATGCTTATCAAAAGTTGTCCTCTGTTAGGGATATGATCGAGGGAGAGCGCAACATCCAAGGCTTCTTCTTGGCTTACCTCAGCTTGAACAGCTATTACTTGACGGCACCAGAGGTGGAGCTGAATCATGGCTTCTGCGACTTCTTCCTGCTTCCTGACTTGACGCATTATCAAGCGGAGCATAGCTACATCTTAGAGTTGAAATACCTTCCCAAGAAAGACTTCGCCGAGAAGGGTGAGGCGCAATGGCAGGAGGCGGTCGAGCAGATCCATCGCTATGCCGTCGCTCCCCGAGTGGAGGCATTGCGCCAAGGTACACAGTTGCACAAGATTATCATGCAGTTCTGTGGCTGGGAATTGGTTAGAATGGAGGAGGTCTGATGGCTGCAGGTGGTTTTGAGATCATCGGCCCTTTCTTCCTGCAAAAAGATTGAAACTAATCTTTTCGCAAGTGAATAATTTGTCTTATAGGAAATCTTTATTACTTTTGAGCACAATTTTACAGCAACAAAACAATTTAATCTTATGATCGATACGAAGCAAATCATCAAGGCTGGCGAAGAGAAGATGACGTTCGCCATTGACTATTTAGACGAGCAACTGTCTCACATTCGGGCAGGCAAAGCAAATCCGAAGATTTTGGATTGCGTCAAGGTAATGTACTACGGTGCGCCGGTACCTCTTTCCAACGTGGCTACCGTGACGGTGCCCGATGCCCGCACGATCATGATCACGCCGTGGGAGAAGAAGATCATCCGCGACATTGAGAAGGCTATCTTAGATTCTCCTGTAGGTATTACGCCGGAGAACAACGGCGAGGTGATCCGTTTGGGTATTCCTCCGTTGACGGAGGAGCGCCGTAAACAGTTGGCTAAGCAGTGCAAGGGCGAGGCTGAGAGCGCTAAGGTCAGCATCCGCAACGCACGTCGCGACGCGATCGAGGCATTGAAGAAGAGTGTCAAGAGCGACGGTGTGCCCGAGGATGTGGAGAAAGACGCTGAGGCGAACATGCAGAAGATCCACGACAAGTATATCAAGAAGGTGGATGAGCTGTATGCGGCCAAAGAGAAAGAAATCATGACGGTCTAAGCCTACGGCATGAAGGGACTTGTCATCAAGAACACGGGCAGTTGGTACACGGTCCGCACGGACGATGGACGTGACATCGAAAGTAAGATCAAAGGCAATTTCCGACTGAAAGATATCAAAAGCACCAACCCGATTGCCGTGGGCGATCGGGTGGTGATTGATATAAATACAGAGGGCACCGCCTTTATCTCGGCTATTGAGGAGCGTAAGAACTACATCATCCGTCGTGCCTCTAACCTCTCTAAACAAGCGCATATCATCGCCGCCAACCTCGACCAGGCGATGTTGATCGTGACCGTGAACTATCCGATCACTACTCCTATCTTTATCGATCGTTTCTTGGCGACCGCCGAGGCCTATCGTGTTCCCGTTAAATTGGTATTCAACAAGATTGACCGCTATCTGCCCGAGGATGTAAAGCTGATGGAGGCTTTGATCGAACTCTACAGTGCGATTGGCTATCCTTGCGCCAAGCTCTGTGCCAAGAAAGGTGAAGGGTTGGAGGCGTTACGGGCAGACCTGAAGGATCGCATTACCCTGCTTTCTGGCCATTCCGGTGTGGGTAAATCGACCTTGATCAACCAGCTGGTGCCGGGCGTGAACCTGCGCACCGGCGACATCTCGGAATATCACAACAAAGGAATGCACACGACGACTTTCTCGGAGATGATTCCGTTGCCCGACGGGGGCTACCTGATCGACACCCCGGGCATCAAAGGGTTTGGCACGATCGAGATGGAGGATACGGAGATCTCTCACTATTTCCCGGAGATTTTCAAGCAATCCGCTGACTGCCGCTTCAACAACTGCACCCATCGGCATGAGCCGGGTTGCGCTGTCTTGGCTGCGGTGAAAGAGGGATTGATCAGCGAATCTCGTTATAAGAGCTACCTCAATATCTTGGAGGATCGCACGGAGAGCAAATATCGGGAGGATTATTAAACCGCCGGCAGGCTCATGCCGGTAATCTTGCGGTAGAGGTCGAGCGCATAGACATCGGTCATCCCTGAGATGTAATCGAGCACACATTGGATCTTGCCGTAGGTGGTGGGAGCTTGTGTGTCATATTGCTCCGGGATGCGTTGCAGCAAGAGCTTGCTGTAGGCATGCGCTTGGTTCATCACCGCCTCCATCAAGACATCAATGAGATGGCTGAAGATGTGATAACCAGCCAACTCCACATCCAGGACCTCTTTTGCCCGATAGATCTTACGGCAAGCGGTCTCCGCACAGGTCTGGTAGGCTGCCTTGGCATGAGGCTGGATGCAGTCGATCAGCGGTTGGTTGTAGCTACCATTCAAGATCGCCTCCTCATTTTCTAAGAATACCCGCGAGCATTCATCCACCAACAGGCCAATGATGCAGGAGCGCAGGTAGGCAATGCGCTCATTGGTATCATCGACAATGGTCATGGTGCGCTGGATATGTGCCAGCTTCTCCCCTTCAAAGAAACCTAATAACAGGTTAATGGCTTCATCGGTGGTTAGGATATGGAGCTTGCAGGCATCCTCGATGTCCATCACCTGATAACAGATATCGTCAGCCGCCTCCACCAAATAGACCAAAGGATAGCGCAGGTATTTCTCCGAAGCCTCCGGTTGCCGCCCGATGCCCAACTCCTCTGCAATGCGCAGGTAGCTCTCCTCCTCCGACTGGAAGAAACCGAACTTACCCTTCTTGCCTGCGTAGATAGAGGCGTAGGGGTATTTCACGATGGAAGCCAGCGTGCTATAGGTCAAGGCAAAGCCCCCTTTACGCCGACCCACGAATTGGTGGGAGAGGAGTCGCATGGCGTTGGCATTACCTTCAAAATGAACGAAATCTTCCCAACGTCCACTTTCATTGCGCACTAACTGCTCCAACTTCCGTCCGTTGCCCTCTGAGAAATAGGCTGAGATGGCCCGCTCTCCCGAATGGCCAAACGGCGGGTTGCCCATGTCGTGCGCCAAGCAAGCGGCAGAGACGATGGAGCCAATCTCCGGGAAGTTGATGCTGCCCTCCGGGTATTTCCGCATCAATCCCTTCGATACGTTATTGCCTAACGAACGCCCCACGCAAGAGACCTCCAAGCTATGGGTCAATCGATTATGTACAAAGATGCTACCTGGAAGCGGAAAGACTTGCGTCTTGTTCTGCAACCGACGGAAAGGTGACGAAAAGATCAAACGGTCATAATCCCGTTGAAAGTCGGTGCGCTCATGCTTGCGCTCGTGATACGCCTCCAAGCCGAAGCGTTTACCGGATAAAAGTTGGTTCCAATTCATGGCTCTGACTCCTTTTTTACGGATTCTCCAACGGCAAAGATACGATTCTTTGGGCATACTTCGCATAGGATGGCGGAATCCATACATAGTAAATGCCGTTTCATGCTGGGTTAACCGTACAGTAATACCCGATGAAACGGCATTTTATAGGGCATGAAAAGCCGACTAAGCTTAGATCAATTTCTCCAAGTCTTTCAAGTTGTTGGCAACCTCCTCATCAGTTACCTCATAGTTGGACAAGTCACCCGCCAAGTATTGGTCGTAAGCCGCCATATCAATCAAGCCATGACCCGAGAGGTTGAAGAGGATGGTCTTCTGCTTACCCTCCAACTTTGCCTTCTCCGCCTCACGGATCGCCGTAGCAATAGCATGGGAAGACTCCGGTGCAGGGATAATGCCCTCTGCCTGTGCGAAGAGGGTAGCTGCCTTGAAGGTCTCCAACTGCGGAATATCCACAGCCTCCATCAACTTGTCCTCCATCAACTGACTGACGATCGAGCCGGCACCGTGGTAGCGCAAACCACCCGCATGGATATTGGCTGGAGCGAAATTATGGCCTAACGTAAACATCGGGATCAACGGCGTGTAACCTGCCTCATCACCAAAGTCATACTGGAACTGGCCACGAGTCAACTTCGGACAAGAGGCCGGCTCAGCCGCGATGATACGTACCTCCTTGCCTTCAGTCAGCTTGTGACGCATGAAGGGGAATGAGATACCGGAGAAGTTAGAACCACCACCGAAGCAAGCGATCACCACATCGGGATACTCACCCGCCATCTCCATCTGCTTCTCGGCCTCCAAACCGATCACCGTCTGGTGCAACATCACGTGGTTCAACACACTACCCAAGGTATATTTGCAATTCGGTGTCTGCATCGCTAACTCTACAGCCTCAGAGATAGCCGTACCCAAGCTACCTTGGTAGTTGGGATGATCGGTCAAGATCTTACGTCCGGCCTTCGTGCTCATACTCGGCGAAGCGATCACCTGCGCACCAAAAGTCTGCATGATCGAACGACGATAGGGTTTCTGATGGTAGCTGACCTTCACCATATAGACTGCCAACTCCAAGCCGAATGCCTTCGCTGCGTAAGACAAAGCGGCACCCCACTGACCGGCACCGGTCTCCGTCGTGATATTGGTAATGCCCTCCTGCTTGCAATAGTAGGCCTGCGCCAAAGCGGAGTTCAACTTGTGTGAGCCAACCGGGCTGACACTCTCATTCTTGAAATAGATATGCGCAGGAGTGTCCAACGCTTTCTCCAAACCGTAAGCACGTACCAACGGTGTGGGACGCCACACCTTATACAGTTCACGTACCTCTTCCGGGATCTCGATCCAAGCATCTGTGGTGTTCATCTCCTGATGCGAAACACCTTTGGAGAAGAGTGGATAGAGATCCTCCTCTTTCAGCGGCTGTTTTGTGGCGGGGTTCAACATAGGCCGGGGTTTGTTCTTCATATCGGCCACGATGTTATACCAAGCGGTTGGTATATCCTTCTCTGACAATAAAAATTTCTTTGTGTCCATGCGTATGTTATCTTTATACTACTGCTAAATTTTTCGCCGTCCTTGTTTGACAACTTGGCGGCAAAGGAACAAATAATATTTCTTTTCTTCAAGCTGATTCGGCAAAAATAGATACATTCGCGAAGAAAACTCATATTTTAGATAACTATATAGATCGTCCAAACATGAAACAATCCCTTTTGGTAGGGCTCCTGCTTAGCTTGGCCCTTCCGTTATGCGCACAAAAAAAGAATCTTTCGTACAGTTTTTATGGTCAGGTGCGTGGTGACCTTTACCTCGACTCCCGATCCAGTCAAGAGATTGTCGATGGTCTCTTCTTCCTCTATCCGAAAGATCATGCCTACGATGCGGATGGCAATGACCTCAATGCCAGTCCCAGTGGCAGTTTCTACCTGCTCTATTCTCGGCTGGGTCTGGATGTGAAAGGCCCTCAGATCGGCACAGCGAAAAGCTCCTTGAAACTGGAGGTGGATTTCCGCGGTTCCAGCACCAACTGGGCGGTGCTCCGCATCCGTCATGCCTATGCCAACTTGGATTGGGGCAAATCAGCGGTCTTGATTGGGCAAACCTGGCATCCGCTCTTTGGCGAGGTTTCCCCGCAGATGCTCAACCTTTCCACAGGAGCTCCTTTTCAACCCTTCAACCGCAGCCCACAGGTGCGCTATCGCTACCAGCACAAAGGCTGGCAACTGACTGCGGCCGCCCTTTGGCAGTTGCAATACCTCTCCACCGGCCCGAACGGGAAAAGTGAGGAGTACATCAAGAACAGTTGCGTGCCGGAATTCTATTTCGGAGTGGATCGAAAGGGAGACGGCTGGCAAGTAGGTGCTGGTGTGGATGTGCTCTCCATTGTGCCTCGCAAGCAAAACGTCGTGGAGGGAAAAATCTTCAAGGTGAGTGAGCGAGTGACGGGTGTGAGTGGTGAGCTTCATGCCAAATATCAGGACAAGGATTGGTTCATCGCAGTCAAGACACTCTATGCAACCAATCTGGCACACACCTGTATGCTGGGAGGCTATGGGGTGACCGCTATCGACTCTCGTACAGGCGAACAAGACTATGCCCCCTTTCACCATGCGACCGCATGGCTGAACGTGGTCTATGGCAAGAAATGGAAACCGGGACTCTTCGTGGGCTATCTGAAGAATTTAGGGGCAAACACACCTTTGGTCGGTGGCAGCTATGGTGTTGGACTGGAAGTGGATCAACTCTTCACCACCAACTGGCAGCTCTCCTACAACCTCCCGCATTGGAAGTTAGGTGTGGAGTATGCGCCTTCCTTTGCCTGGTTTGGCACAATCGACGAAGCGGATGGAGGTCGCGTCCGCAGCAACCATCATGTGACCAACCATCGGGCAGTCGCCACCATGATCTATCTGTTTTAGCGGGCCCGCTTGGCTCGCCAACGGAGCCACTTGTCCAACTGAGTGAAGAAGACAAAGAAGGCAAGGCCGGAGCATAGCGTGATCAGCACCGGGAAGAGTTGGTCATGAGCTGGCAGATCGGTTGTCAAGGTCCCTTTCATCCAGCGCATACCACCCAAAATGAGGCTACCCACAATCAACAGGTAAACGGCCAAGCCGGTCAACAAGCCGCTTGGTGTCAGCCAGAAGCGAACCGTATAGACAAACACTTTACGCTTCTCTTTCATCAAGATTGCCATGATGCGGGCATTCATCGACGCAGAGGGGCGCTCCGTCATTCCCTCCATCAACTGATGGGTCAATCCATCTCGCTCGAAATCCACTATCTTCATAATAAATCGGCTGTTTGATAGTTCATTTTCTCTTTTAAAATTACATACAGATGCTTACGTGCCCGAAACAGCTTCGTCTTGACATTGGTCTCGGTGTATCCGGTGATCTGCCGGATCTCCTCGATGGCACATTCCTCCAAGTAAAAGAGGGTCAAGAGTAAAGCCTCGTCTGAGGGCAATTGCTTCAAAGCCTGTGCCACGGCCTCCTTGCGGTCTTGCCGTTCGAGCCAGGCCGAGGCAGAATCCATCTCATCCGTAGTCAGATCGGTGCAATAGGCTTCATAGTCCACGGTAGGCCGTTGCTGGCGTAAGGCCGTGAGTGCCGTGCGGTAAACGATGCGATAGAACCAAGTGGAGAACTTGCTCTCGAAGTGAAAATCAGGCAGGGCACGATACATTTTCAGGAAAGCATCTTGGGTGGCCTCCTCCGCCTCCTCCCGATTCCCGATGATCCGGAAGGCGATGGTGAAGGCCATCTGCTCATACTTCGCCACCAAGCAGGAAAAACTTTGCATGTCTCCTGCCAAGATGCGTGCGATCCATTGCCGTTCGTCCATGCTTCACCTGCTCGGTTAATCGTTCAATGCCTTTGACAAATCCTCTTTGGCCTCCTTCTGCTCCAAATGGCGTGCCAAGAAGAAATAGCCCACGAAGCCAATGCCACCAAACAACACCGTGATCATAGGCACTAACAGCCAATGCCACTCATTGGTGAACGTGAAACAGCTCTCGATCAAAATACCAATCAAGGCACCTATGGCCAAGCTGGCCATCAACATACCATTGCGCAAAGCGATGTAACGATTCGGGTTCGCCTTCTGTCGCTGAGCTTCCTCGGGCACAATGCCTCGCTCGATCATCGCCATCCGCTCCTTGTGTTTGCCGGTCAATACCCAATAGCAAATGAAAATCGTCATCACAATCGGTAAACCTACCGCACAAATTACGCTTAATACAGCTACCAATGTTTCTCCATTATCCATACTTCTATACCATTTAAAAGATTCAACCTGTTTGTTTTTGCCTATATGACTACGGGCCAAGCAAACAGGTTACACAAAAGTCGCACTTTTTTGCGAAAAAAAGAGGGAAGTCCCAATAAGGACCTCCCTCTTGCTGAATGATCAATAATCCAAAGCCAATTAAGCGAACTCGCCTCTGACAATCTCCTCCTTGTCTGGATCCCAATACATCGTGCGACCCTCCAAGTAAGCACGTGTACCCATGTGAGCTGTCATCGCCTCTTGGAAGGCGGCATCAATATCGCAACTCGGTTTCTTACCCTGACGGATGCACTCCAACCACTCACGGATGTGGAGGTGCGTCGTGTCGTAGCGCTTACCATTCACATAGGTATAGAGCAAACCACGCTTCGCAAAATACAACTCCGTCGGAGAGGTCATCGAGTCAGAACTGTTCTGTCCCGGTACATAAGTATAGAAGGGAGAATCGGTCGGGATGATACCCTGCTGAATCTTCTCCGCATACCGCTCGGAGTTCTGATCCACCGTGATGGAGAGGATATTGGAAACCTCCATGGAGGCCTCATGACCCATAAATACCTTACCACGGTTGCGGCTGCTGGCCAAGGTTGCGCTATACAACATGGTCAAGTCACGATCAGGCCACTCGAAGGTTGTCTGCAGCACATCGGGCACCGTACGGCCATCCTTGAAGAAATAGACACCACCCGAAGAGGTAGCGGAGTGCGGAATACCCACGTGCATGATCTGGTTGACCGCATCATACTCGTGTGTCAGCAAGTCACCCGACAGACCCGTACTGTAATCCCACCAGCAACGCCAGCGGAAGAAACGCTCCAGACTGAACTTGCTACGCTCATCCGGACCTATGTAACGCTCCAGATGGTTGGAGGTCATATAGTTCATATACTCCTTGATACGCTCGGGATCGCCCTCGAACTGCTTCCAGTCAATCGTGTCAGGATTCGAGCCTTCAATGATGTCATAGACCCATGCGCCATTGGGGGTGTTACGGTTGGTGGTCACCTCGATCAAGTTGACCGGACCCAACAACCCATTGCCGATGATCTCCTCTGCCTTCTGGTAGCAATCGGTCTGACGACCTTGGTGACCTAACTGGAAGACCACACCCGTCTCCTTGATAGCCTGACGCACCATATAGGTCTCCTCCACCGTCCAAGAGAGCGGCTTCTCGCAATAGACATGCTTACCCGCACGAGCAGCAGCCATCGCGATCGTGCTGTGCCAATGGTCGGGAGCGGCGATGATCACCGCATCTACGTCAGGTGCGTTGACCAACTCTTGATAGGTCTTGTAAATCTTCGGGGCGGGGCCGAACTTACCGTCGGAGCCCTCCCGATGGATATTGGAGCCGGCGAGCTGTCCACGCTTCGCATAGACATCAAAGATGTCGCAAATCGCAGTGATCTCTACGTTCAGATCATCCTGCTCCATATATTGTTGATAACGGGTATCTTTGCTATTCTCTTTGTTAGCTTGTTTCATCTGGTCGATCCACGTCGGCTCAGCGAAACCAGCGGCACGCATCAATTGCTTGCCACGAATACCGAAACCGACCACGCCTATGCGAATCTTCTTGCTGTCGGCCTGCGGCTCCAAGTAGTAAGCCTGCTTGTTGCTGACCTGAAAGACATCTGAGATGTTACGGCCTCTCAGTGCGTCTTTCCGTTTCTGGTAAATGCCGTATGCCATCGCACCCAGGATAGGCACAGTGGCCAATGTCTTCAATGCGTCACGACGACCCTTGTCGGGCGCTTGCTCCTGCGAGGGAGTTTTCTTAGTCTCTTCTGTTGCCATAGCGAATCAAATGAATTTAAGTTTTTTCAAAATGGGGCAGACACGTCCTAATACACGGTCGAAGCCGATGATCTGTGAGGTGGGGAATACACACATCAAACCTAACGCAGCCAGCTCCACCAGATTCTTGTCGATCCAGAGGTAAGAGCCCTCGAAAGGTTGCAGGTAGCTCGCACCGATAAAGGAGGGGTGCGATAAGGTGTACATGGCCAGCAAGATCATGCCGCCAACAGAAGCCAAACGATAGAGGCAACCTAATGTCAAGCCTAAGCCAATCAAAAACAGCGCCCACTCGTTGCAGACGTTGACCAATGACATCAAGCTTTCATCTTGAGTTAGTTTCACAAAGAAATCGGAGGCAAAACCTTTTGAGTCCAAGAGGTAAGGTAGTGAAGTCCATTTGGGGTTCATGATCTTCACCAGTCCCTCATACATAAAGTGCCAGCCGATGAAAAGACGCAACAACATGAGCCAGGTCATCTGCGTCTTCGTATAACTGTGTTCCATAATACATTAATTAATTTGTTGGTCTGAAAAATTGATAAGCAGATTGTTGAAACGCATAAACGCCCGAAGCTAAAATCAAAGATTTCGGCCCCGGGCGTCTTCTTATGCTAAACAAATGATGTAGCTATTGGAGCATTAGTCCAGTACCTTCACAGTAATGTTGCGGTACCATACATCATCGCCATGGTCTTGCAAACCGATGAAACCCTCATGGTTCGCGCCACCGCAGTTAGACAGCAACTCATAAGCCAACGGCCATTTTTCCTTGCTGAACTTGCTCTTCTGCAGCAACTCGTCCCACTGCGGAGTCCACAAGTGATACTCAACCACCTGCTGATCATTCTGATAGTGAGCTACCGTACCCTTGTAGCAAAGGATCTTCACCTTGTTCCACTCGCCGTACGGTTTAGCGTTCTGCGGCTTCGCAGGGATCATGTCATACAAAGAAGAAGACTGACGGATACCCAGCTCAGCACCCAACTTAGCGTCGGGGTGATTCTCGTTATCCAACACCTGACACTCAGGAGCTGAGATATAAGCCGGCTGATCCTTCACCTCCTGGATCAAATAGAAGATACCAGAGTTAGAACCCTTACCAACCTTCCACTCCAATTCGAGCTCGAAGTTCTGCAACTTGCTCATGAAGATCAAGTCACCACCATTCTCGGCACCTGCCTCGCCTCTACCAGAACCATTGATCTTGATGCAACCATCCTCGATTGTCCAAGCACCCGGAACGTTCTCCTTGTTGTAACCTCTCCAACCGTTGAAAGTCTTACCATCGAAAATCACATAACGACCCTCTTTGTCCTGCGGGAAAGTCTTGATATCTACCGTAGGCAGGTTCGTCATCAACTCGTACGTAGGAGCAGCAGCCTCAGCGGGAGCAGCAGCCTCAGCGGCCTGCTCTGCTTTCTGACCACCACCGCAAGAAGCGAATACGCCCATCATCAGCGCAGCACTTGCAAATAAAACTGTCTTTTTCATCTTTTTATTTAGTGATTAATGTTATCTCGGCATGTCAACCAGCTTCCAACCCTCACGATAGTTGTGCTTGATCATCTCAGCAGCGAATGCCTGTGCGTTGATCGGATCAGTGTAGATCTTGTTGAACTTCGGATCACCATCAACGATCTTGAAGTCGTCCTTCTTCAGGATGCGGATCTCCTCGTTAGCGCCGATGTTGGTGAACTTCATGTTCTGGCCGTCCCACTCCAACTCCTTGTTCAGAGTCTGCAAACGAACTGCCAATACACCCATGTCGACCATCTCAGTGAACGGACCTGCTACACGGAAATCTGACTTACACGGAACGCGGCTTGAACCAGCCTTGATCTGAGCGATCCAGTCTTGCTCGTGACCACCACCCATAGCGTTAGCCACACGACGAACTGTCTTAGGAGCGTTAGGCACACGACCTGACATCAATCTCGGCTTCTGGCCGTAGCAACCACAAACCAAAGTATCCTTTGTACCATGGAAAATGGTGATACCACCACCCATGCCCATCATATCCTCGCCGTCGGGGAAACCAACAGGACGATCAGGCAACAAGCCACCATCATACCAGTGGATCTCAACCTCAGGCATAGCGATCTTAGCCATGTTGTCGCGAGCCGGATAGATCAAGCGAACGTGCTCAGCCGTCGGAGCGCAATCCTGCAACAACATCGTAGAAGAAGCCTGAACGCGAGTCGGGTAGGTAAGCTTCAAAGCCTGGAACGGCTGATGCAGGATGTGGCAAGCCATATCACCCAAAGCACCTGTACCGTAATCCCACCATCCACGCCAGTTCCAAGGATGATAAGTCTTGTTGAACGGTCTCATCTTAGCAGGACCTGTAAACAAATCCCAGTTCAAAGTAGAAGGAATCTTGTCAACCTTCTCAGGAGTATTCAAACCTTGCGGCCAGATAGGACGGTTTGTTGCGCAATCAACGCGAGTTACCTCACCGATCTCACCATTCTGAATCCACTCCGTTACCAAGTCAGTTCCCTCAGCAGAAGAACCCTGGTTACCCATCTGAGTAACAACGTTAGGATTAGCCTCAGCCAACTTCGTCAACAAACGAGCCTCGTAGATAGAGTGAGTCAACGGCTTCTGCGTATAAACGTGCTTGCCCAAAGTCATGGCGTCAGCCGTGATGATGGCGTGTGTATGGTCAGCCGTAGCTACCAAAACAGCGTCGATTGAGCTACCCATCTCATCGAACATCTTGCGATAATCCCAGTACTTCTTAGCCTGCGGGTGACGATCGAATACGGGCTTTGCATATCTCCAGTCGATATCACAGAGAGCGACGATATTCTCCGTCTTCTCCATGTTCTTCAAGTTAGCGTTACCCATACCACCGATACCAATACCAGCAATATTCAGTTTATCAGTAGGAGCAATATGTCCGTGAGCCTTACCGAGCACCACGTTCGGGACAATTGTCAAAGCTGCGGCAGCAGCTGTACCTCTTTGAAGAAATGATCTTCTCGTAATGTTTGACATAGTAATAATTTTTTATTGATTAGCACTTAGCAATGAATTCATGTTTATTTGATCGGCCCTTTGGCCTACAAATTGTCGCAAATATAGGCAATACCCCATGATTGGCAAGGTGATCTTCGACCTTTCTTCTTTTTGATAGGTATTTTTAACACAGGTATGCGAGCAATTTTATATTTTCTAAATAATAAGTACCCAAAGGGGAGTATATTTCAAATAATGTCTTTATATTTGTCCGCATCGTTAGTATAATTACGCTACGATTCATTTTGTTACATTAAATAAGGTTGAAGGACACATATACCATGAATATAGATTCCGCCATCCAGCAGGTATTCCGTTTTTATGTGGAAGGTTTTCAAGAAATGAGGTTGGGCAAGACGCTTTGGCTGATTATCTTGATTAAACTCTTTATTATGTTCTTTATCCTCAAGTTGTTCTTTTTCCCAAACTATTTAGGGCGGTTCGACACGGAGGCCGAGAAAGGGGAGCATGTGTCGGGCGAGCTGGTTGATCGAGCAAGTAATCCTTAAAACAATATCGTGTATGATTGCAAACATTGACACTTCACTTATTGATTGGTCGAGGGCGCAATTCGCTCTCACGGCCATGTACCATTGGCTCTTCGTGCCATTGACGTTGGGTTTGGGCGTGATCCAAGCCATCATGGAAACTTTGTATTACCGGACGGGTAACGAAGCCTGGAAAAAGACTGCCCAGTTCTGGATGAAACTCTTCGGCGTGAACTTTGCGATCGGTGTTGCTACCGGTTTGATCCTGGAGTTCGAGTTTGGTACCAACTGGTCGAACTACAGCTGGTTTGTGGGCGACATCTTCGGCGCACCCTTGGCCATCGAGGGCATCGTGGCTTTCTTTATGGAATCTACCTTCATCGCTGTCATGTTCTTCGGTTGGGATAAGGTGAGCAAGCGCTTCCATTTGGCTTCTACCTGGCTGACGATTATTGGTGCTTCTCTCTCGGCGCTCTGGATCTTGATTGCTAACGGTTGGATGCAATATCCGGCGGGCATGTCGTTCAATCCCGACACGGTGCGTAATGAGATGTTCGACTTCTGGGCCGTGGCGCTCTCTCCTGTCGCAATGAATAAATATTTCCACACATTACTCTCCGGCTGGATCGTAGGTGCGGGCTTTGTGCTGGGTGTCAGTTGCTGGTATCTAATCAAGTCTCGCAGTCGTGAGTTCGCGCTGCGTAGCATTAAGGTTGCCTCTATCTTTGGCCTGGTTGCCGCTTTGTTGACGGCCATGACCGGTGATGGTTCTGCCTACGAGGTGGCGCAGAAACAGCCGATGAAGTTAGCGGCCATGGAGGGCTTGTATGAGGGTGGCAACGGCGTCGGCTTGGTCGGCATTGCCCTGCTTAATCCGGAGAAGACCTATTATAACGACGGTGTGGAGCCGTTGCTGATGAAGATTGAGTTTCCCAAGATGCTCTCGATGTTGGCGGAAAGAGATCTCGATGCCTACGTGCCCGGTATCGTCAACCTGATTGATGGCGGCTACACGATGAAAGATGGAACAGTGGCCCTCTCTGCCAAGGAGAAGATCGCCAAGGGGCAATTAGCGATCCAAGCGCTGGCCAACTATCGTAAAGCCTTGAAAGCGGGCGATACACAAGCAGCTGCGCTCCATAAGGCTACGCTCGACGAAAACTTCGCCTATTTCGGTTATGGCTACATTAAAGATCCGACGGAGCTGATCCCCTCGGTGGGCATGACCTTCTATGCTTTCCGTATCATGGTGATGCTGGGCGGTTTCTTCATCCTGCTTTTCTTAGTAGCGCTTTACTTAGAGCGGAAAGGGAAGATCGCTGACTGCCGTTGGATGCAGTGGATAGCTCTGCTCTCCATCCCCTTGGGCTACATTGGTGGACAGGCCGGTTGGATCGTGGCAGAGGTGGGGCGTCAACCTTGGGTGATCCAAGACATCCTGCCGACCAGCGCTGCTATCTCCAAGCTGGATCCCGCTTCCGTACAAACCACCTTCTTCCTCTTCTTGATTCTCTTCACTGTCCTGCTCATCGCTGAGCTGCGCATCCTGGTGAAGGCCATCCAAAAGGGACCGGAGGAATAATTCACATTCGTCACACCTAATTTGAATCAACATGGACAATACATATATATTATTACAGCAATATTGGTGGTTCCTGGTCTCCCTGTTAGGAGCCTTATTGGTTTTCCTGCTTTTCGTACAGGGTGGACAATCCTTGCTTTTCACCATCGGCAAGACCGAGGTGGAGCAAAAGATGATCATGAACTCAACTGGTCGGAAATGGGAGTTCACTTTCACGACCTTGGTTACTTTCGGTGGTGCTTTTTTCGCCTCCTTCCCGCTGTTCTACTCTACCAGCTTCGGTGGTGCCTATTGGGTATGGATGCTGATCCTGCTTTGCTTTGTGCTCCAAGCTGTGTCGTATGAGTATCAATCCAAGAAGGGTAACCTGTTGGGCAAGAAGACCTATCGGATCTTTTTGATTCTGAATGGTGTCTTAGGACCGCTTTTGCTGGGTACAGCCGTGGGTACCTTCTTCACCGGGGCGGAGTTCGTCGTCAATAAGGAACAGCTTTCAGAGGTAGCAATGCCGGTCATCTCCACATGGGCGAATCCGCTACATGGTTTGGAGGCCGCTTTCAACCCCTGGAACCTGATGTTGGGCTTGGCGGTCTTCTTCCTGTCACGGGTGTTGGCCCTGCTCTATTTCATCAACAACATTAACGATGTGAATATCTATGATCGCTGCCGCAGCCAGTTGCGTAAGGAGACGATTCCCTTCCTGCTTTTCTTCTTGGCCTTCGTGATCAACTTGGTATTGACCGATGGCTTCGCCGTAGATCCGCAGTCGCAAGTAGTCTTCATGCAGCCGTTCAAATACTTCATCAACCTGACCCAGATGCCGGCAGTAGGTGCTGTGCTGCTGGTCGGTGTCATCGCCGTGTTGATGGGTATCAGTAAAACCATCTTCGTGAAAGGATGGAAGAAGGGCATTTGGTTCACCGGCGTGGGTACGGTATTGACCGTGTTGGCATTGTTGCTCTGCGCTGGCTGGAACAACACCGCCTACTATCCCTCGTTGGCCGACCTGCAAAGCTCGCTGACCATTCACAACAGCTGCTCCAGCCCCTTCACTTTGAAGGTGATGAGCTTCGTCTCGCTGTTGGTACCGTTTGTCTTGGCTTACATCTATTACGCATGGCGTGCGTTAGACTTGCACAAGATTGATAGCCAAGAAATGAACGAAAGCCATCATACCTATTAATATCTTGGGAGATGATAGACGATAAGCAAATTGATAAAGCGTATGATGTGATTATCATCGGAGGTGGTGCCACAGGTGCGGGCACCGCCCGAGATTGTGCCATGCGAGGCTTGAAGGTCTTGCTGCTGGAGCGTTTCGACTACACGTCTGGCGCTACCGGGCGCAACCACGGATTGCTCCACAGCGGTGCACGCTACGCCGTCAACGACAATGAGTCGGCCGCTGAGTGCATCAAAGAGAACAAGATCCTGAAGAAGATCGCCAGCCATTGCGTGGAGAATACCTCCGGGCTTTTCATCACGTTGCCGGAAGATGACCTGACCTATCAGGGCACCTTCATCGAACGTTGCAAGAACGCTGGTATCAATGCATATGCCATTGACCCGAAGGAGGCGATCCGGATGGAACCTTCCGTCAATCCGGCCTTGACGGGTGCAGTGGTGGTGCCCGATGGCTCGATTGATCCTTTCCGGCTGACCATCGCCAATGTGCTCGATGCCCGGGCGCATGGAGCGGTTACCTTGGTTTACCACGAGGTGGTGGGCTTCGTCAGGGAGCAGAACCGTATCATCGGTGTCAAGACCTTCAATCATAAGACCAAAGAGGAGCGTCATTTTTATGCGGAGGTGATTGTCAACGCAGGAGGTATCTGGGGACATCATATTGCCGAGTTGGCCGGTGTGCGAGTCAATATGTTCCCAGCCAAAGGCGCTTTGCTCATCTTCGGGCATCGGGTGAATCAGGTAGTTTTGAACCGCTGCCGTAAACCGGCGGATGCGGACATCTTGGTGCCGGGTGATATGATCTGCGTGATCGGTACGACCTCCAGCCGTGTGCCTTATGACGAGATCGACCGGATGTATGTCACCGCTGCCGAAGTGGAGTTGCTCCTCCGGGAGGGAGAGAAGTTGGCTCCCTCCTTAGCGACGACCCGCATCCTGCGTGCGTATTGCGGCGTGCGCCCGTTGGTGGCTGCCGATAATGATCCCTCCGGGCGTAACATCAGTCGTGGTATTGTCTTGCTGGATCATGCCACCCGAGATGGCTTGGAAGGTTTCATCACCATTACTGGTGGAAAGCTGATGACCTATCGCCTCATGGCGGAATGGGCAACTGATTTGGTTTGTAAGAAACTGAATATCCATAAACGATGCAATACGGCTACGACACCTTTGCCCGGTTCGCGCGAGCGAAAGAAGAAAGATAATGAAGGCATAGAGGAGGTACCGGCTAATATTCTTCGCTCAGAAGTCGATCGTCATGGAGAGTTAGCCGCCCGCATCGCCCGTAAGAATCCGTTCGACCATAGCTTGGTTTGTGAGTGTGAGAATGTGACTGTGGGCGAGGTGGAATATGCTTTCAACGAATTAGCTGCCGACACGCTGACTGCCCTGCGCCGACGCACCCGTATCGGTATGGGTACCTGCCAAGGAGAGCTTTGTTCCTGCCGGGCAGCCGGGTTGCTCAGTAAAGCCCGCGATTGTTCCGAGCAGGCGAAGGCAGAGTTGGCCTCTTTCCTCAACGAACGTTGGAAAGGCATGTATCCCATTGCTTGGGGCGAATGCTTGCGCGAGAGTCAGCTCTCCGCTTGGCTCTACAACAGTGTCTGTGGATTAGGAACCTATAATCGAAGAAAGGAAACAAACAGATGAAATATGATACACTCATTATCGGAGGAGGATTGGCAGGCTTAGTATGTGGCATTCGCCTGCAAGAGGCGGGACAACGGTGTGCAATCTTGTCAGCCGGGCAGAGTGCGCTGCACTTCTCTTCCGGTTCGTTCGACCTCTTGAACCGATTGCCCAATGGCCAGGAGGTGACTGAGCCGTTAGAGGCGTTGAATGTCCTGCCTTCCGCTCATCCCTATCAGTTGATTGGTGTGGAGCGGGTGAAGCAATTTGCCGAACAGGTGCCTGAATGGTTCCGCCAGTCGGTGGGTGTGCAGCTGCAAGGCGAGGTCTATCGCAATCATTATCGACTTTCGCCCATCGGAATTGTCAAGCCAGCTTGGATGTCGTTCGACGAGTTCACCCCCATCTACAATCGGGAGGAGACACCCATGGGCAAGGTGCTGCTGATTAACTTTGAGGGCTTCTTGGATTTCTACCCCAAGTTCATTGCTGATGCCTATATCCAAGGAGGCGGTCGCTGCTGTGTGAAGCTGATCAACCTCCCGGCGGTGGAGAAGCTGCGTATCAACCCGACGGAGATGCGTGCGACAAACATCGCCCGGGTGTTTGAGTCGGAACGACAGTTGGCCAAGTTGGTGGCAGAGATCAACCGCTCCATCACCGATGAGGAGTCCGTTGTCCTGCCAGCTACTTTCGGACTGACCTCGATGGAGCCGATTGAGTACCTCCGGGCGCAATGCCGCAAGCCAGTCCATTTCGTGCAACCTGTGCCGCCCTCCGTTTCCGGCATCCGCACGCAGCAACGGCTGCAAGACCGCTTCATGGCCTTGGGGGGCGACTTCTTCTTGGGCGATCGGGTTGAGAATGCCATTTTCGAGGAGAACCGCATCACCGGCCTGCGCACCCACAACCATGGTGACATCCTGTTTCATGCGGATCACTATGTGTTGGCCACCGGCAGCTTCTTCAGTAATGGTATCGTCGCTCGCCCCAACCTGGTCTATGAACCGGTATTGGGAGCGGATGTCTATTACGATGCCTCCCGCGAGTCGTGGTTTGACAAGAGCGTATTCAATCCGCAGCCCTATATGCGCTATGGCATCTTGACCGACGAGGCGTTGCATCCCCTGCGGGAGAAGCAGCCGATCAGCAACTGCTATGCGGCCGGTTCCATTCTCTCCGGCTACAATCCGCTGGAAGAGGGTTGTGGCAGTGGTGTCGCCATCCTCACCGCTTTTGATGTATCCGATAAGATTCTCTCTTCCAAATAGGCATGATCCATGAACTTACAACAATATAACTTCAGCGAGAACAATTTTGAGCAGTGCATCAAATGTACCGTGTGCACGGTCTATTGTCCGGTGATCCCGGTGAACCCCAAATATCCCGGTCCGAAACAGGCGGGGCCGGATGGGGAGCGTTTCCGTTTGAAGGCTTCCGACTATTTTGATCCCTCCTTGAAGTACTGCCTCAACTGCAAGCGTTGCGAGGTGGCTTGCCCCAGTGGGGTACGCATCGGCGACATCATCCAGGCAGCTCGTATCAAATATAACCACGAACGGCCGAAACTGCGCGACCGTATCTTGGCCAACACCGACTTCATGGGCAACATCGCTACCCGTGTGGCTCCGTTGGTCAATTTGACTTTAGCGCTTCAGCCGGTGAAATTGGCGTTAGATGGTATGTTAGCGATCGACTATCGGCGTACCTTCCCCGCTTATGCGACACGCACGTTTGAGCGCTGGTATAAAGAGGAGCTGACCGAAGCCAGCCAAGAGGCGTTCGCTCATCACGTCAGCTATTTCCACGGTTGCTACGTCAACTACAACTATC